>Ga0207432_10008_pt1 | contig 130619 bp, 129 predicted proteins | sample YelNatsi2bottle7_FD_187543 | JGI IMG/M metagenome (GOLD analysis project Ga0207432, IMG submission 187543) | Hot spring thermophilic microbial communities from Obsidian Pool, Yellowstone National Park, USA - site 2 bottle 7 (SPAdes) (version 2) | ecosystem: Environmental > Aquatic > Thermal... | reverse complement strand
TAAAGCCGGTTCAAAGAAAAAAGGAGCCGGATGCCGCATAAAATAAGCAATTATGACTATAAAAAGCAATAAAAAGAATATCAAAAGAAGCCACAAAACAGTGGTTTAGTTTAGTATTGCCTTTTTTAGTTAGAAAAATATGGAAATAAAAAACAGGTTGCATCTTGGCTTCAAAAAATTCTTTTTGTTATTTCAATAGAGGGAAAATATTGCAATAAATAAGTGATAAAAATTAAAAAAATGCTACAAAGCAAAAAGCTCAAATTAAAAATCTTCTTGATTTTGTTGAATGCTTTATATATAATATTATTGGTAATTTAAATATCTTTTTCCTTTTTAAAAGAAAAATTGAATAATAATTGGATGAAGGGTGTAGGAGAGACCCCTTATGGGGCGCCGAAGGGGAAAGCGAGGATTCGCGAAACTCTCAGGCAAAAGGACTGCACCCCGACAGCCCCTGGAGTTAATCCAGTAAACGGGGTAATTTTGAAGCCTTAAAGGAAAATTATCACAAAAATTTTTAAGGCTACAGGGAGGAATAAGACTCTAAAAGAGTTTTATTCCTCTTTTATTTTTTTCGGCATAACAGGGGGAATTTGTCAAAAAATAAAATATAAGGGGAAAGGAGTGGTAAGGATGATCGAGCTTACTGCGGAAAACTTTGAACAGGAGGTGTTGAAAGCCGAAGGGCCTGTACTTGTGGATTTTTGGGGGCCAAAATGCGAGCCCTGCAAAGCATTGATGCCCCATGTGGAAGAATTGGAAAAGAAATACGGGGACAGGATTAAATTTTGCAAATTGGATACATCGAAAAATATGCGCCTTGCGATAAGCCAAAAAGTCATGGGCCTTCCGACAATAATTATTTACAAAGGAGGGGAGAAGGTAGATCAGGTTACAAAAGATGTTACGGTTGAGATGATAGAAGAGATGATTAAGAGGAATATTTAATTTGCGGGGGTGAAAGGATGAAATTGGAATTAGGTTATTTTTACGTTAAGGATGTGGTTTTGGGCGACAGGACGGAATTTGAAAACGGCATCCTTACAGTGGACCAAAAGGGGCTTATCGAATATTTAATGGAAGACAAAAGGATTAAAGACGTTCACCTTGATATTGCTCGCCCCGGGGAAGAGGTAAGGATTATACCGGTAAAGGACGTAATTGAACCTCGTGTAAAGGTAACCGGGAAAGGGAATGTTTTCCCAGGATTCTTGGGGAAACCTTTGACAGTGGGAGAAGGTAGGACCCACGTCTTAAAGGGTATGGCGGTTGTTACCTGCGGCAGGATTGTAGGTTTTCAGGAAGGAATTATCGACATGACCGGGCCCGGTGCGGAATATACCCCCTATTCTAAATTGACAAATTTGGTTGTTGTTGCAAACCCTGTAGAAGGCCTTACCCAGCACGAACATGAGGAAGCCATAAGGCTTGCGGGATTAAAGGCTGCATCTTTCTTGGCAAAGTGCGTAAAGGACAAGACTCCGGAAGAGATTAAGGTTTACGAAACAAAACCCCTTCCTTTAGCCCTTGCAGAATACCCGAATCTGCCCAAAGTCGCATATGTTTATCAGCTTCAAAGCCAAGGGCTACTGCATGACACCTATGTTTACGGGGTTGATGCTAAGAAAATAATTCCCACCCTCATTTATCCGACGGAACTGATGGATGGAGCCATTGTGAGCGGCAACTGTGTATCTGCCTGTGATAAGAATACTACTTACGTCCACCAGAATAACCCGGTTGTCGAAGAACTATACAACCGCCACGGTAAAGATATTAACTTTGTTGGGATAATAATCACCAATGAAAACGTCACCCTTGCGGATAAAGAAAGGTCTTCGGATTATACGGCAAAATTGGTTGAATTCTTAGGGCTTGACGGCGTCATTATAACAGAGGAAGGGTTTGGAAACCCCGATACGGATTTAATCATGAACTGCAGGAAGATTGAAGAAAAGGGCGTAAAAACGGTACTTATAACCGATGAATACGCCGGAAGAGATGGAGCATCTCAATCCCTTGCTGATGCAGACCCGAAAGCGGATGCGGTCGTGACAAGCGGAAATGCCAACGAAGTTATAGTGCTTCCGCCGATGAAGAAGATAATAGGGCTTATCGATACGGCAACGTTAATCGCTGGAGGCTCTCAGAAATCTCTAAGGGATGATGGCAGCATCGAAATTGAGATACAAGCCATCACCGGTGCTACTTCAGAAGTAGGATTTACCAAGTTAAGTGCGGTGACTTATTAATTAAAACTATGTAGGAAAGGGAGGAACAAAAAATGTTTGAAGGCAAAAAAATTGTAATCGTTGGCGACAGGGACGGTGTTCCGGGGCCTGCAATAGAGGCGTGCATGAAGACCACAAAGGGTGAAGTGGTTTTTGCCACCACCGAATGCTTTGTCTGAACTGCTGCGGGAGCGATGGACCTGGAGGTCCAAAAAAGGATAAAAGAATTTGCAGAAAAGTATGGTCCGGAAAACGTAGTAGTAATTTTGGGAGGAGCGGAACCCGAAGCTGCTGGTATCGCAGCCGAAACCGTTACCAATGGAGATCCCACCTTTGCAGGGCCTTTGGCAGGGGTTTCTTTGGGACTTGCGGTTTACCATATAGTTGAACCTGAAGTAAAAGAGGCTGTGGACAAGAACGTTTATGAAGAAAATGTGGGCATCATGGAGATGGTTCTCGACGTGGAGGGAATCTGCAGGGAAGTTAAAAAGTACAGGGAGCAGTATTCCAAATATAAAGCTTAAAGGGGGTTGCCCTTTATGAAAAAATTTAGAGTGGTTCATTATATAAATCAGTTTTTTGGACAGATAGGAGGAGAGGAAAAAGCCGATATTCCTCCTATGGATAAGGAAGGGCCTGTAGGGCCGGGGACAGCTTTTAATGCCGCTTTTGCCGGAGAAGCAGAAATAGTAGGTACTGTCATTTGCGGCGACAGTTACTTTAACGAGAATACTGATACTGCTTTAAAGGATGTTTTAGAAAGGATAAAAAAATACGAACCCGATTTTGTGATAGCCGGGCCTGCCTTTAATGCAGGGCGCTACGGCATGGCCTGCGGAAGGGTTTGTAAAGCGGTTAAGGAAAGCCTGAATATACCTGCGATTACAGGTATGTTTGCAGAAAACCCGGGAGTGGAGGTTTATAAAAAGGATGTCTACATTGTTGAAACAGCAGGTTCAGCTGCAGGTATGAGGGATGCCGTTCCTAAAATGGCAAGGCTTGCTTTAAAGCTGGTAAAAGGCGAACCTGTGGGTTTACCCAAAGAGGAAGGGTATATCCCGAGGGGTATAAGGAAAAATGTTTTCGTAGAGGAAAACGGAGCCAAAAGGGCTGTTGATATGCTTGTAAAAAAACTTAAGGGAGAGCCCTTTGTCACCGAATACCCCATGCCTGACTTTGACAGGGTAACGCCTGCACCTGCAATAAAAGACTTAAAATCTGCAAAAATTGCCCTTGTTACATCGGGAGGCATTGTGCCAAAGGGGAATCCCGACAGAATTGAAGCTTCAAGCGCATCAAAATTTGGAAAATACGATATAGAAGGTGTAGATGTTTTAACCCCCGATAAGTTCCAGACTGCTCACGGCGGATACGATCCCACCTATGCCAATCAGGATCCCAACAGGGTATTACCGGTAGATGTCATGAGGGAACTTGAAAAGGAAGGTGTCATAGGAAAACTTCACAACTACTACTATGCTACCGTAGGAAACGGAACATCTGTTGCAAATGCAAAAAGGTTTGCACAGGAAATTGCAAAGGAGCTTGTGGCTGACGGAGTACAGGCGGTTATACTCACATCCACCTGAGGCACCTGCACTCGTTGCGGCGCAACGATGGTAAAAGAACTGGAAAGGGCAGGGCTTCCCACGGTTCACGTGTGCACCATTGTGCCCATTTCCCTTACCGTTGGGGCAAACAGGATAGTTCCGGCAGTTGCAATACCCCATCCCCTCGGAAATCCTGCGCTTACAAAGGAACAGGAAAAGGAATTAAGAAGAAAGCTCATCTTGAAAGCTTTGAACGCTTTGACCGTGGATGTAGAAAGACAGACTGTATTTGAGTAAGGAGGGCTTATATGTCCGGTGCTGTGATTTCTGGTGCCAGCTACATATTGGTGCACGTCCCACACATAATGATGGTGGCTGGCACCACCCAGCTTTTAGAAAAGGAAAATCCCCGTTCTGAATATTATAAAAGGGCTTTTTCTCATATAAGGAAATATGAGAATGTGGTAGCCTACGCGCCCAATCAAGCCTATATAGGCAATATTTACCCCGATGATTTGAAGAATATAAAAAGGCCCTGGTATGAAAATCTCCTTTCCAATGCTAAAAGATTTGGGCGCTACGGTGAAATAATGCCGGAAGATGAGTTTTTCGGCCTCATGGCCATTTCGGATGTTTTTGACCTTGTCATACTGGAAAAAACTTTTGCAGAAAGGATTAGAGAAAAACTTTCCAAACACCCCCTTATTAACGAAAACGACCTTAAACGCTTGAAAGCAGGCCAGCCCAGGGAGGTTATTGAAAAATATATAGAGGAAGGGGCTGTAGAATTAAAAGCAGATGGAGAATTGGTAGGCTGTGTGAGAAAAGCTCACGATAAGGATGAAACCCTGTCGTCCCACGTTATGATTGAAAACATATCCACAAAGGCATCTGCGGTTCTTGCTTTAAAGCACCTTTTAAAAATCACAGGCACTGCTCCTGAGGAAATAGACTACATCATAGAATGTTCGGAAGAAGCCTGCGGCGATATGAATCAAAGGGGAGGAGGAAACTTTGCAAAGGCCATTGGAGAAATAGCAGGTTGCTTGAATGCAACCGGCGCGGATATGAGGGGCTTTTGCGCAGGGCCTACCCATGCCCTTATAGCCGCTGCCGCCCTTGTGAGCTGCGGAATTTACAAAAAGGTAGCAGTCGTGGCAGGGGGTGCCACCGCAAAGCTTGGGATGAATGGAAGAGACCATGTGGCTAAAGGAATGCCCCTTTTGGAGGATGTGTTGGGTGGTTTTGCCATTCTGGTTTCTGAAAACGATGGTATAAACCCTGTCATAAGATTGGATTCTATCGGAAAACACACCATTTCCGCAGGAGCATCACCTCAGGCTGTTATGCAGTATGTGGTTTACGACCCCCTCGACAGGATAGGGCTTAAGGCAACAGATGTGGATAAATTCGCACCCGAGCTTCAAAACCCGGAAATAACGGAACCGGCTGGGGCAGGGGATGTGCCTAAGGCCAACTACAAAATGATAGCTGCAATAGGTGTCAAAAGAGGAGAAATAAAAAGGGAAGAAATGGATAGCTTTGTGGAAAAACACGGAGTGCCCGGTTTTGCGCCTACACAGGGGCACATACCTTCGGGGGTTCCAGTAATCGGACATGCAAGGGATAAAATATTGGAAGGCAAGATGACAAGGGTTATGGTAATTGGCAAGGGAAGCCTGTTCCTTGCCCGTATGACCAACCTCTTTGACGGCATTTCCTTTATTATGGAGAAAAACCCGGGCATTAAGAAGGATGTAGATAGGATTGACCTTACCTCTTATGTGGCGGAGGCTTTCAGAGAATTTGCCGATTACTTAGAAAAGAGGGGGAAGGCCGATGCCACTTGATAAGGCGCTTTTTTTTAAAAGCCTTGCCGATGCTTTGGAGAATAAAATCGAAAAAAAAGAGGCAGTAATAGGAATCACCTTATTGGGAAGCGAACATCCTGCCGAGATGATAGCTACTGCTTCCAAAAGGGTAGAAAAGGCTTTAGGGATAAAAGTAATTGCTATAGGGCCGGAAGATATTGCAAAAAAAGCGGGGCTTTCTTTTGAAAGGGCTGAAAGTTTGGAAGAGGCCCATAGGGTAATGGAAGGTCTTCTTGACAGCGATAAAATAGATGCAGCAGTAACCATGCACTACAATTTTCCTATTGGTGTATCAACAGTAGGCAGGGTGATAACACCGGCAAGGGGAAAATCCATGCTTATTGCTACAACCACGGGGACCTCTTCCCCTAACAGGGTAGAGGCGATGGTTAAAAACGCTGTTTACGGTATAATTACGGCAAAAGCCCTCGGGATAGAAAATCCGAGCATTGGAATTTTGAATGTGGACGGGGCAAGGCAGGTGGAAAGGGCTTTAAAAAGATTATCGGAAAGAGGCTATGAAATAAATTTTGCATCATCCATACGGGCGGATGGCGGTTGTGTTATGCGCGGGAACGACCTTTTATCGGGTTCCTGCGATGTTATGGTAACAGATACGCTTACGGGGAATCTCTTAATAAAAATCTTTTCGGCCTTCACCACAGGCGGTGACTACGAAGCTCTCGGTTGGGGCTACGGGCCGGGGATTGGGGAGAATTACGAAAGGCTTATCCTCATACTTTCACGAGCATCAGGTGCGCCTGTAGTGGAGGGAGCAATACAGTTTGCAGCAGAGCTCGTAAAAGGGAACATCAAAAGGATAGCCAAAGAAGAATTTGAAAAAGCAAAAAAAGCGGGGCTTGAAGAGATCTTAGAGGAAATAAGAGGGAAAAAGGAGGAAAAGGAAGCGGAAAAAGAGGTTGCTCCACCGCCTAAAAAAGGAGTAACCGAAGAAATTTCAGGAATCGATGTTCTTGAAATAGAAAATGCGGTATTAACCCTTTGGAAAAAGGGAATTTATGCCGAAAGCGGGATGGGATGCACAGGGCCGGTGATACTTGTTGCAGAAGAAGATTTAGAAAAGGCTATAATGGTATTAAAGGGTGCAGGTTATATAGGATAAAAAAATCCGGGGATTTTTCCCCGGATTTTTTTTGGCCTGTTTTTCATTCAGGTTTATATTCTTTGTCTTGTTTTTGCGGGAAAACCTTTATCAAGATTTTTATTAAAACGTAAAAAAGGGTTATTGCGGAAAAAATTCCAAGCATACTGATTCCCATTATTTGCAAAGTTTCATAGAAAACCTCCATCATTTATTCCTCCCGATTAAACCTTTACTTTACAAGCAAGAGCACGAGGCTTCCAGCAATAATGGAACCTATTTGTCCTGCCACATTGGCTCCTACAGCCTGCATCAATATGAAGTTTGAAGGATCTTCCTTTTGAGCTATTTTCTGTATTACCCTTGCGGACATAGGAAAGGCGGAAATTCCCGCAGCACCTATCATGGGGTTTACCTTTTCCTTTAAAAATAGGTTTAAAATTTTTGCAAAAATTACTCCACCTGCAGTATCAAAGATAAATGCAACCAAACCCATTCCTATAATTAACAGGGTTTTTGGGTTTAAAAATTGTTCAGCGGACATTGTGGAGCCTATGGTTATTCCCAGTAATAGTGTTACGAGGTTTGCAAGCTCGTTCTGGGCTGCTTTAGAAAGCCTGTCCAAAACCCCCGAAACCCTAATAAGATTTCCAAACATTAAAGAACCCACCAAAGCAACGCTAATTGGAGCTATAATACCGGCAATTATTGTCACCAATATGGGGAATAAAATTTCTACCGTCCTTGATATGGGTACGTCAAAATTTGGTTTCATTCTTATTTTTCGCTCCGCAGGTGTTGTCAAAAGCCTTATTACCGGCGGCTGAATTATAGGGACTAAAGCCATATAGGAGTATGCGGCTACAGAAATCGGTGCTAAAAGGTGCCTTGCGAACTTGGTGGCTACGTATATGGATGTAGGGCCATCGGCAGCACCGATTATCCCTATGGATGCGGCTTCTTTTAAGCTAAATCCCAATAATGCCGCCATGGACATTGTGAAAAAGATTCCAAACTGTGCAGCAGCGCCGAAAAACAGCATAAAAGGTTGTTTTAAAAGGGGTTTGAAATCTATCATGGCTCCTACGGCTATGAAAATAAGGATGGGAAATAATTCCGTTAAAATACCTGCTTTAAAAAGAAGTGTTAAAAAACCGTCTTGCCCTACTGCAGAGGAAAGGGGTATGTTTGCTAAAATAGCACCGAATCCTATGGGCAAAAGGAGCATGGGTTCATATTCTTTTTCAATAGCAAGGTAAATAAGGATTCCACCGATGATGAACATTATTATGTTTTGAACAGAAAGGTTCTTTAGCCCTAATAGTAAATCCTCCAAAGCTAAGACCTCCAGTCAAAATAGTATTAATGGAATCAAAATTCAATATACATAATACTATTTTAGTTTTATTTAAGCAAATAACTTTTTTTTATATACATAATAACTTTGTAACCACAGCATGTCCCCATAAATATTATAGTTATATGGCAAAACCTTTTTAAAGTTAAAGGGGAGGATAGAATAATGAAAAAGTCTTTAGTGCTTTTGCTGGTTTTTGTTTTGGTGTTAGTTTTGGTTGGGGGGTGCGGTAAAACCACTTCTTCAACTTCAAGCAGCACAACTACCGGTGAAAATAAAAACCAAAATTTCCCGGGGGTAACTCCCTTGTCTCCGGCGGTTAAGGTCACGGTAGGGATGAAACAGGTGGTTTCCGATGCGGGTGTTCTAATAGGTTTGGCAAAGGGATATTATAAAGAGCTCGGCATAGAAATTGAACCGGTTCAGTTCAATACGGGGCAGGAAATGATCAACGCCCTCGGGGCAGGGCAGTTGGATGTTGGATGTACAGTCACTTCTTCAGGGCTTTTTAATGCAATGCTGAGGGGAATACCCATAAAAATAGTTGCAGATAAGGGCATAAATGTACCCGGCAAGGGCTATTACAGGCTTATTATAAGGAAGGACCTTGTGAATGAAATAAAAGATTTTAGTGACTTAAAAGGAAGAAAGCTTGCAGTTGTAGGCACAGCTTCTTTGGATGAAATATGCCTTGATAGGGTATTGAATAAGGCAGGAATTACTACAAAAGATGTGGACCTTCAAGTAATCAGAGCATTTCCGGATATTGTTGCTGCAATGAGCAACAAAAGCATAGATGGAGGTATGGTAATAGAACCCTTCGTTACTTCAGCTGTTGAAAAGGGAATAGCAGATCCCTGGAAGGATCCTTCGGAATACGACCCGGACGCTCAGATTGCCCTCCTTGTTTACGGCAAAAGCATGATGGAGAAGCCGGAAGTGGCAAAGAGGTTTATGCTTGCGTATATAAAATCCTTAAGGGACTACAACGATGCCTTCTTCAAGGATAAAGGGAAGGATGAGATAATCTCTATACTTGCTGAATACTCTACAGTAAAGGATAAAGAACTTTACAATAAGATGTACCCCGTTGGTTTAAACCCCAACGGTTATGTGAGGATGAAAGGAATTCAAGCAGATATCGACTGGTACAAGAAATACGGACTTTTAACAGGGGATATAAAGGCTGAAGATGTCGTAGACAATAGCTTCGTAGATTATGCCCTTTCCGTGCTCGGAAAATATGAATAAAAATTTGGCCGAAACCTTGCGTTTCGGCCAAATTTCAAAAATGCGGAGGTAATTTACGATGAACATAATGGTGGATAAAGGTGCAGAGGACCTAAAAAATGAAATAATGCTTGAGAAACAAAATTTAATAGCGGTCGTGACACCGTTGATTTTATTACTAATATGGGAATTTATGGCAAGACGGCATTTGATAGATGTAAGGCTTTTTTCAAGCCCTTCAAGGATTTTTAAAACCTTTGTTCCTTTAATATTGAGCGGTGAGATAATTTATCATACCTTAGTTAGCATTAAAAGGATACTTTTAGGTTTTTTGGTTGGTTCTCTGCCCGCTGTGGTACTCGGGATTATAATGGGGCTTATTCCGGCTGTTAGGGCTGCATTGATGCCACTTGTCTCCATAATATTTCCTATCCCAAAACTAGCCATAATGCCTTTGATTTTGATAGTCTTCGGACTTGGCGAAGCCTCGAAAATTTTTACTATAGCGATTGGCGTATTTTTCTTAGTGCTAATTAACACCATGGCGGGCGTCATGAATATAGAACCCATTTATATCGATGTGGCAAAAAGCTTTGGCGCAAAACCCTGGCAAATTTATATAACCGTAGCCATTCCCGGTGCACTGCCGATGATATTTGCGGGATTCAAATTGGGAATGGCAACCGCCCTACTTTTAATAGTTGCAGCAGAGCTTTCTGCAGCAAAAGCGGGTGTGGGGTGGATGATCTGGCGGGCATACGACATGTTCGACATAGAAAGGATGTTTTGCGCACTGCTGGTGCTTGCTTTTTTGGGATACGTCTTTTCCTATGCATTGGAGTTTTTGGAGAAGATAGCAATACCGTGGAAAAACCGTTGAAGGAAGGTAGATATGTATGCTTCCAGAAGAGATCATCAAAATTGAAGGTCTAAAAAAAACTTTCAAAAACAAAAATACGACATTGGTAGCCCTTGAAGATATAAATCTTTCCGTGATAGATGGTGAATTTTTGTGCATTGTAGGGCCCTCTGGATGCGGCAAAACTACTTTGCTTAGAATTCTCGCTGGACTTGAGAAACAAACGGAGGGAAAGATATACATTAACTCAAAAAGGCGCACCGGGCTTATTACATCTATGGTTTTTCAGGGAGAATCCCTTTTTCCCTGGATGAGCGTTTTGGAAAATGTGGAATACGGATTGAAATTAAAAGGGGTTGAACCTAAGGAAAGGCGTCAAAAAGCTATGGAATTTCTTGATAAAATGGGTTTAACCAAATTTGCCAAATATTATCCGCATCAGATTTCTGGCGGCATGAAGCAGAGGGTGAATGTAGCAAGGGCGTTTGTCAGCGACCCGGAGATACTTTTAATGGATGAGCCCTTTGGCGCCCTTGATGAGCAAAACCGCCTGATTCTTCAGCAGGAGCTTTTAAAAATTTGGGAGGGAAGCGAAAAAACCACGATTTTTATAACCCACAGCATAGACGAAGCCCTTTTTTTAGGGGACAGGATAGTAGTGATGACTGCTCACCCCGGAAGAATAAAAGCAGTGTTAAAAGTGGATATAGAAAGGCCGAGGGAAATTCTAAAACTCAGAACATTTTCGCGTTATAATGAGCTTTACAGGAATATATGGGAACTTTTAGAAGAAGAGGTAAAAAAAGCAGAGAAGAATAGAGGGGGGCATAAGAATGTTTGAATTTACTTTTATTATGCTGCTTGCAGTAGCTGTGAGCATTGACAGCTTGAGTTTTGGAATAATTTACGGCATGCGAAACATAAAAATTCCCGTGTTTTCACAAACTGTTATAGCACTTTTTTCAGGAACGGTATTTTTTATTGCTATGGTAATGGGGAGCGTTTTGCGGTCATTTTTGTCGGAAAGTTTTGCAGAAACATTGGGCAGCATTATTTTTTTTGTAATTGCTTGTAGTTATTTATTAAAAGCCAATTTGAAATACTGCCACAAGGATACGATAGCAACTTTTAGCATAAAATCCTTGGGAATAATAATAAAAATATTAAAGGAGCCCGAATCAGCGGATATGAATGTATCAGGAGAAATAGACTTAAAAGAATCCGTATTTTTGGGTATGGCTTTAGCTATTGATGCTGTTGCAGCGGGTTTAGGAGCTGCGGCATCCGGATTTACCATTATTTTGACTAGCTTTTTAATTGCGGTTTTTGAGTTTTTATTCCTTTACTTCGGTCATTTATTAGGTAAAAAAAGTAATAAAAAATTAGATGAAAAAAAGGCTGACTTTTTTGCAGGTGTGATCTTTATGTTAATTAGTATTATCAAAACGATTAGTATATACAGAAAATACAATATATAAAAAATAGTGCATAAAGCACCCTACATAATTGAAGGCAATAAAACCGTTTTAAGAAGCGGAATGGTCTTCAGCGTTGAGCCCGGAATCTACATCCCTGGGAGATTTGGTATGAGGATAGAGGATATAGTAGTGATAAGCAAAGATGGATGTGAGGTATTAAATAAAGCCCCTAAGGATATGAGGGTGATTTAGGAATTTTGTTTAGAGTTGATATTAAAATAATGTTAATATATACAGATATTTAAAATATTCATTTAAAAAAAAGGAATTATAAAAAATTTGTAGAAATATATAAAAAAACAAATTGGAGGAAAAGTATGACAAAACAAAGGATAATTCAAGAATATGTACCGGGAAAACAAATTACATTGGCTCATTTAATAGCAAGTCCCGATATATCCTTATATAGAAAATTGGGCTTAGATCCTAAAGGTGCTTTGGGTATTTTGACGATAACGCCAGGTGAAGGTGCTATTATTGCTGCGGATATTGCAATAAAATCCGCTTGTGTGGAAATTGGTTTTTTAGATAGGTTTAGCGGCTCGTTAGTAATAAATGGAGATGTTGCTGCTGTTGAGGCTGCATTAAGGGAAGTGTTGAGGTTTTTATCTGATGCTATGGGTTTTACACCTGCCCAGATTACAAAAAGTTGATAAGCGGGTGAAGAATATGACTCAAAAGCACATAGAAGAATTATGCAAAAAATTCAGTGATTTAAATCAGGAAGAAATAAAAGTTGTAGAGAGACTTTCGGAGGTTCTTCAAATTGTAGCAGATTTAACTCAGGCGGATATTTTCATAGATTGCATAACCAAAGATCCGGATGCAGCTATTGTTGTCGCTGAAGCAAAACCACGAACGGCCAAATCCCTTTACCGTTTTTCAGTAGTTGGTCAATTAGCACTAAAACAAAATGAACCTGCGGTAATTAGAACTCAACAAACGGGTCTGCCTACAATAGGAATGAGAGGTATAAGCCAGGAAGGTGTACCGATAAAACAAAGTGTAGTCCCGATTACTTCTAAAACCGGAAGAACCATAGGGACGCTTATAATGGAACAGGATATAACCGAGCAGGTTTTTCAAGAGAAAAAGGTAAAGGACCTTATAGAAACGACGGAACACCTTTCTGAAACCCTTTTTAAATTAGCTTTTGCTGAAGGAAGAATTTCCGATATTCTTCCCGATGGACTTTTAATTGTCAACAAAAACGGTGCGATTACCTATTATAACAATGCTGCGAGGGACTTATTTAATAGAATAGGTTTTTTAGGAGAAGAATTAAAAGATAAAAGAATTACAGATATAATTCCTGAATTGGATGTAAGGAATGACTTTTTAGCAGAGCAGATGTATATGGAATCGCAAATTAACGGTTTAAATCTTGCAATTACTTCAATACCTTTAAATAGCTCTGATGAGACAGCAGGGGCATTAATGCTTATAAGAGATATTACAGAAATAAGGATAAAGGAAAGGGAATTGATGCTGCAATCAGTGGTAATGAAAGAGATACATCATAGAATAAAAAATAATCTTCAAACTGTTGCGAGTTTGTTAAGAATACAGGCAAGAAGGGTTAAATCAAAAAAGGCAAGAAAAGCTTTTAATGACAGTATAAGCAGGATTCTCAGTATTGCTGTAGTACACGACATTTTATCGAAAGAAGAAATGGAATTAGTAGATATAAATAATGTTATAAGCAAAATAGTGGAAATGATTTCAGTAATGACTGATCCCCATAAAAATATAAATATACAAATAGACTGCCAACCTATAAAGCTTACTTCAAGACAGGCTACTTCTATAGCACTTATTATAAATGAACTGATACATAATGCTATGGAGCATGCTTTTGTTGGGAAAAACGAGGGAGAAATTATAATAAGGGTTAAAGAGAGAAATAATGAAATATATTTATTGGTTCAAGATGATGGTATAGGCTTCAATAGCGACTTTTCCCTTGATAAATCAAAAAATTTAGGTCTAAGCATTATAAAAACCTTGGTAGAAGAGGACCTGAGAGGTTTTATAAATATTCAAAATAATAATGGCGCTATGGTAGAAATTAAATTCCCTTTAATAAATAAATTGCAGTATGTAGGATTTTGAAAAATAAGGAAGGGGTATTATGCGGGTTTTAATTGTAGATGATGAACCTATAATAAGGATGGATATTAGGGAGATATTACAAGAAAAAAACTGTATAATAGTAGGTGAAGCATCTGATGGAGAAACGGCTGTGAATCTGGCGAGGAATTTAAGACCAGATGTGGTTTTAATGGATATAAAGATGCCTGGCAGTATAGATGGATTGGAGGCAGCTAAAATAATTAATGAAGAAGAGATATGTCCTGTTGTATTGCTTACAGCATATAGCCAATATGAGCTTGTTGAGGAAGCTTCTTCAGTAGTAGGTATTTTTGGATATTTGGTAAAACCGATTAAGGAAGAGGATATTTTACCTGCATTAAATATGGCTATTGCAAAATGGTCCAGTTATAAAAAATTAAAAGAAGAAAATAATGAATTAAAAAATAAATTGGAAAGCAGAAAAATTATTGAAATAGCAAAGGGAATTATAATGGAAAAATACAATTTAAGTGAAAAAGAGGCTTATAAAAAAAATGCAAAAATTAAGCATGGACTTTAGAAAAAATATGGTAGAAATAGCAAAATACATAATAATTAATAACAAATTCGACGAAATCATGAAAATATAAAAAAATAAAATATTGCAAAAATAAAAAAGTACTTTTATAATAGTAATCAAATAAATATATAAAAAGAGACAACGGTGTCTCTTTTGGGCAATGAAGCCCCATCGGGCATGGTATTAAACCATGCTGGTGGGGCTTTTGTTTTTAACAGAAAGGAGATTAAGTGTGGCGAGTGTAGAGGAAATATTAAGCGTAGGTATAGATATAGGAACTTCAACAACGTCTTTGGTTATAAGTAAACTCAAAATAAAAAATGTTGCAGGTGGGTTTAGTGCACCCAAGATAGAAATAGTTGAAAAAAATATCATATATAGAAGTAACGTCTATTTTACACCTTTAATTGATGAAAAGACTATTGATTTTATAAATCTAAAAAAGCTTATTGAAGAAGAGTATAAAAAAGCCAAAATTTCTCCTTCTGAAATAAAAACAGGTGCAGTGATAATAACTGGAGAGACGGCAAGAAAAGAAAATGCAGAGAATATTTTAGATGCCATTTCAAAGTTAGCAGGAACATTTGTAGTTGCGACTGCTGGACCTAATTTAGAAGCTTATCTCGCGGGTTTGGGAGCAGGAGCAGCGAAATTATCTTCTAAAATGAAAAAAAGCGTTTGCAATGTGGATATAGGAGGAGGAACTACAAACATCTCTGTTTTTAATGAAGGAAAGCTGTTAACCACCTTTTGTGCCAATATAGGGGGAAGGCTAATCAAATTGTCATCAGATTACAAAGACGTAAAATTAACGGAGGTTTCAAATTACGGACAAATCGTTTTAGATGAAGGAGGCTTTAAGGTCAAAAAAAACGATAAGCTTGGTTTAAATGATCTAATTAAAATTGCAGGGATGTTAGCAGAATCTTTAATAAGCATTCTACTTTTTAGACCGAATTCTCTTGCAGAAAAATTAACAATAGGGCCTTTACCGAAGGAAAAGTTAAAAATTGATGCAGTTACTTTTTCTGGAGGGGTAGGCAGGCTATTTTACGAAGATGATTATTCTAATGATGTATTATGGGTAACAAGATACCAAGATATAGGTCCATTGCTTGCAATGGAATTAAAAAGAAATATCTCGAAGCTTCCCTATGAAGTAATAAAACCCATGGAGACTATTTACGCCACGGTCATAGGAGCGGGAGTACATACAACTGAGTTGAGCGGATCTACCATATATATATCAGATTCAAAGGTGCTTCCTTTGAAAAATATACCTGTAGTGAAAGTTGATGATCCTCATGGGAGTAAAGCTGAACTTATAGAAGGAATAAAGAAAAAATTGGAAACCTTCAAAAATGCAGAAGGGCATCTTATACCAGCATTACTTATACCGGATTTTGAAGATGCAAATTTTGAAAAAGTTAAAAATTTAGCAGAAGCACTATTTACGGCAATTAGAATTTCTAATATACCAGGGCCCATTGTTGTAGCTTGTGAGGAAGATATTGGAAAAGCTTTAGGAAGTATTTTGAAAAATCTTAGCGGCAATCTATATGAAGTCATTTCAATAGATGAAATTTCAGTAAAGGAGGGTGATTATATCGATATAGGAGAGCCTTTGTATAGCGGTAGTGTAGTACCTGTTATTTTGAAAACCTTGGTTTTTTCTCATTAAACAATAAGCTTAAAGGGGGGTTGTTTTCTGTGATTTTAAAGGCAAAGGTAAGGGGAACGGTTTACTGCTTTAAGGATGTAAAAGAAGTTCTTGCCAAAGCAAATGAAGAAAAATCAGGAGATATTTTGGCAGGGATTGCGGCCAATTCTGAAGAGGAAAGAATAGCAGCAAAATACGTTCTATCAAATTTAACCCTTGAGGATTTAAGAAATAATCCCGTGGTACCTTATGAAGAAGATGAGGTAACGAGGGTAATACAGGATCAGGTGAATGAGCATGTTTACAGCAAGATAAAAAGTTGGACAGTAGGTCAATTAAAAGAATATATATTGGACGATAAAACAACTTCTGATGATATTGATTGGGTAAGCCAAGGATTAACCAGTGAAATGGTAGCAGCGGTTGCAAAAATAAGTTCAAATTTGGATTTAATATACGGAGCTGCAAAAATACGCAGGGTTTCTCACTGCAATACCACCCTTGGACTTCCAGGAACTCTTTCTGCAAGGTTACAGCCAAATCATCCAACGGATAATGTAGATGGAATAATAGCAGAAGTTATGGAAGGATTGAGCTTTGGTATAGGAGATGCGGTAATAGGAATTAATCCTTGTATAGATGATGTAGACAATGTCAGCAGATTATTATGGGCTTTGTATGAGTTTATTGAGAAATGGAAAATTCCTGCACAGCACAGTGTTCTTGCCCACGTGACAACACAAATGAAATGCATACGTCAGGGGGCGCCAGTTGGTGTAATTTTCCAGAGTATTGCAGGAAGCCAGAAAGGCAATGAAGCCTTTGGTATTTCGGTAAGCATGCTTGATGAGGCTCATGAATTAATAAAAAGATACAGCACAGGTAAAGGACCCAATCTAATGTATTTTGAGACAGGACAGGGTTCTGAGCTTTCAGCTGATGCTCATCATGGGGCAGATCAGGTAACCATGGAAGCAAGATGTTACGGCTTGGCAAAACGGTATAAGCCGCTATTAGTGAATACGGTAGTAGGATTTATAGGGCCTGAATATCTATATGACAGCAAACAGGTAATACGAGCCGGGTTAGAAGACCACTTTATGGGGAAATTGACAGGTATTCCAATGGGGTGCGATGCCTGTTATACAAACCATATGAAAGCTGATCAAAACGATGTGGAAAATCTTGCTGTTTTGCTCACAGCAGCAGGATGCAATTATTTCATGGGAGTTCCTATGGGAGATGACATAATGCTAAATTATCAATGCACTAGCTATCATGATGTAGCTGCATTAAGAGAGGCATTAAAATTAAGACCTGCTCCTGAATTTGAAAAATGGATGGAGAATATGGGCTTAATGAAAGACGGCAGACTAACCTCCAAAGCAGGCGATCCCACCATATTTTTGAAATAGGGGGGTAAAAGGATGTTAAGCGAAAAGGACATACAGGGAATTGTAGAAAGTGTACTTAAAGAATTAAACCTCATAAATATGGAGAAGAAAGAAAATAAGACAGATATCTTAAAAGAAAGAGAAAGTGTCTCATCACAAGAGAAAAATGAAAATGTTTGTGAAGAACAGTATCTACCGGATCTCAATGAAATAAAGTTAGAAGAGTGGGCACTTATACCTGAACCCTTTGATAAAGAAGGATTAATGAGGATTAAGAAGAATACGCCTGCTAGAATAGGTCTTTGGAGAGCGGGAGCAAGGTATAAGGTTGAACCATGGTTAAGATTCAGAGCGGATCTTGCGGCTGCAAAGGATGCTGTTATGAAAGATGTAGATCCTAAGTTCATCGAAGAATTGGGATTGTTTACTGTTCAAACGGTTGTTAAAGATAAGGATGAATATTTGACAAGACCTGATCTTGGAAGAAAACTTTCGGAGGAAGCAAAAGAAAAAATTTTGAAAGAGTGCCCCAAATCACCGCAGGTTCAATTGATAGTTGTTGATGGGTTGAGCTCTACAGCAATCGAAGCTAATGCCAAGGATTTCATACCATCGTTTTTACAAGCCCTTAAAGGTTATGGATTAAGTATTGGGAAACCTTTCTTTATAAAGTATGGCAGAGTAGCTGTAATGGATGAAGTGGGCGAATTGCTACAACCTGAGGTCCTTGTTGAATTGATAGGGGAAAGGCCGGGTTTGGTTACAGCGAGGAGCATGAGTGCTTATATGTGCTATAAACCCAATAAAAATACAATAGAGTCTGACAGAATGCTTGTTTCTAATATTCATGATGGAGGCCTGCCTCCTGTTGAAGCGGGTGCCCATGTAGCGGGTATTGTAAAAAAGATATACGATGCAAAAGCCAGCGGCGTAAAATTAATGAATTTATAAAGAAAGAAAAGGGGGTTTCAAAATGTACGGTTTTAAACCCATAAAGGCTCAGGTATTGGCTGTTAAATTAATTCCCAATGTAAACGAATACATGAAAAAAGAATTAAATTTAAAACCCGAACATAGGAGTATTGGGATGCTTACCGTAACCATTGATGATGTAGGTTATACGGCAGTAGATGAAGCAACGAAAAAAGCTGATGTTGAAGTGGTATATGCAAGGTCTTTCTATGCAGGTGCGGCTCATGCTTCAGGACCCTTGTCGGGTGAGTTCATAGGTATATTGGCGGGGCCCAATCCTGCAGAAGTGAAAAGTGGATTGAATGCAGCTATTGATTGCATAGAAAATGATGCTTGTTTTTGGGCTGCAGATGAAGAAGGACAAATTGCCTTCTATGCCCAGTGTATTTCAAGAACAGGTTCTTATCTTTCAAAAATAAATAATATACCTGAAGGTTCACCTATAGCTTACTTGATAGCGCCACCTATTGAAGCCATGTATGCACTCGATGCTGCAATAAAAGCAGCAGAAGTTAAGTTGACTTCATTCTTTGGGCCTCCGAGTGAAACAAACTTTGCTGGTGGGCATTTGACAGGTTCACAATCTGCATGTAAAGCAGCGTGTGATGCTTTTGCTGCGGCGGTTATGGAAGTTGCTAAGTATCCCAAAAGATATTAGGGGAGAAGGTAATGGAAAATAAAGCTTTCGGTTTTATAGAAACCTACGGATTGGTTCCAGCAATTGAAGCGACCGACGCAGCATTAAAAGCTGCTAATGTCAAGTTGTATGCTTTTAGATATACTACTGGAGGTTTGGTTACTACAATAATCACGGGAGATGTAGGTGCTGTAAAAGCCGCGGTAGATGCAGGCTTTACTGCAGCAAAAAAAATAGGGAAAGCTATAAGCTTTAATGTAATACCGAGAATGGATGAAAATTCAATTGTTATTATCGACGGAAAAGTTCAGAATAAATGTGAATATGTGATTGAAGAAAAGACAGAAGTAAAAGAGACAATGAAGGAAGAAAAGAAGGAAGAAGATGAACCAAATAAGGAGTTAAAAAGAGAAGAGAATGTAGTTGAAGATTTAGAAACAAAAGAAGTTATTGATGATTATAAAGAAGAAAAAGAAGAAAATGAGGTAGCAACTGAAAAGGAAATAGAAGGTTTGCAGGATGAAAAGAAACCTGACGATACTGATATAAGAGGAGATATCAAAAATAGTGAAAATACCGAAAAAAAGGAGAAAGAAGAAAAATTAGAAGAAACGGACTTAACTGGAATAACAAATAAAATAAAGGAATTATTGAAAAATGAGCAATTAAAAAGAATTTTAGAACAAAATAGTATTGATAAATTAAGTGCAAAGAATCTCAGAAGGGTTGCAAAAGAACTTTTACGGGAAGAAATAAGAGGAGAGAAAGTAGATTCAATGAGAAAGAGTGAAATATTAGAACTATTAATAAAATATTTCAGCAAGGAGGTGTAGAAAAGGATGATAAAAATAGATAAGGATCTATTAGCAATACAGGAAGTGAGGAACTTAGTAGCAAAAGCCAAGGAAGCACAAAAGATTCTAGACACATATCCCCAGGAGAAAATTGATGAAATAGTTAAAGCGATGTCTGAAGAAGCTGCAGCAGCTTCAGACTGGCTTGCAAGAGTAGCTGTAGAAGAAACGGACATTGGGGTATATGAACACAAGGTAATTAAAAATCTATTTGCTGCCAAAAGGGTATATGAAGCTATAAAAGACTTGAAGACGGTAGGATTTATTAAAATAGATGAAGTAAACAAGGTGTGTGAAATTGCAGAACCTGTAGGTGTTATTGCGGGATTGACTCCTACCACAAATCCCACGTCTACAGCCATATTCAAATCTTTGATCTCTGTAAAAGCAAGGAACGCTATAGTTTTTAGCCCACATCCCAGGGCAGCTGATTGCACCTCTCAGGCAGTTGAAATACTGCATAAAGCTGCAGTAAGGGCAGGAGCACCAGAAGGAATATTGGGCTGTATATCCACTCCAACCTTGGAAGCAACTCAAGCATTAATGAAACACCCTGATGTAAATTTAATATTGGCTACCGGCGGTTCAGATATGGTGAAAGCTGCATATAGTGCGGGAAAACCTGCATATGGTGTTGGTCCTGGAAATGTCCCTGCATATATTGAAAGGAGCGCAAATGTTAAAGACGCAGTAAAAGCCATTATTGAGAGTAAAACCTTTGACAACGGTACAATTTGTGCTTCTGAACAATCGGTAATTTGCGAAAAATGCATTGCAGATGAAGTGAAAAGAAGCTTTATTGAGATGGGAGGGGTATTTTTAAACCCTGAGGAAATCTATAAGTTAGAAAAGTATGCCTTTAGACCTGATGGAAGTTTGAATCCCGCTATAGTTGGTAAATCGGCAGTAAGCATAGCGGAAAATGCCGGTATAAAGGTTCCAAAAGAAACAAAAGTCTTATTGGCTCCTCTTTCCGGAGTAGGTAAACAATATCCTTTATCAAAGGAAAAACTGAGCCCGATACTAGCTTATTATGAGGTTGAAGATTGGAAAGAAGCATGCATGCTCTGCATTGAACTTTTAGAGCTCGGTGGAATGGGGCATACTATGTCTATTCATTCAAATAACGATGAAATAATAAAGAAATTTGCATTAGAAAAACCAGCTTTCAGAATTCTTGTGAATCAACCTTCTTCCTTCGGAGCAATTGGGGCGACAACAGGATTGGTGCCTTCTCTGACACTTGGTTGCGGAACATGGGGAGGAAACGCCACATCAGATAATATAGGGCCAATGCATTTAATGAATATAAAACGATTGGCTTATGGAGTGCGTAGCCTTGAGGGATTAAAGGCAGAGCTTTTTGGCACAAAGGCGGTTGAAAAAACTGAAGAAGTAAATCCAGAAGTGATTAAAAAAATTGTGGAAGAGGTATTAAAAAAAATAAAAGTTTAAAAGTGAGGGGGTTTTAAAATGAACGGTGGACAAATTGCTTTGGGAATGATTGAAACAAAAGGCCTTGTGGCTGCAATTGAGGCTGCAGATGCGATGGTAAAAGCAGCAAATGTAACACTTATAGGTAAAGAAAAGGTCGGAGGTGGACTTGTAACGGTTATGGTTAGGGGAGATGTAGGAGCTGTAAAAGCGGCAACCGATGCAGGTGCAGCGGCAGCGTCAAGGGTTGGAGAATTGATTTCTGTCCATGTAATTCCAAGACCACATCCTGATGTTGAGTATATACTACCTAATGTGAAAAAGGAAGGTGGATACGACCCCACTAAATAAAAATCCTAAATGAGCTGGGGGTGTGAAGATGAAGGTATTAACGGAGTTTGACATAAGGAATGAGTTAAAAAAGATGGGCCCGGTGAACAGATTTGTAGTTTCACCGGGAACCATCTTAACCCCAGCGGCCAAAAGTTATCTTAATGAAAATAAGATTGAACTGGTTTTTGGAGAAATTGACAGCATTAAGGGAAAAAGTCACGATGTAGATTTGAAAGAGGAACAAAAAGCTGAGAAAAGCAGTAAAAAAGAAGGGGACGCTGGTGGTAGTTCAGGAAGATATGAAATTTTAGTAGGGGCTGTAAAAACCAATGAAAAACCTGAGAGTTTTACTCATTTATACGGGAATAAATTGGTCCCTAAGATACATCCAAGAATTAAATTAAGAGGAAGAATAGATTCTTTGGAAGCCTTTATCATTAAGGCTCAGACAATTGCAGAAAAAAATAAAATGAAAAAACTTGTAGAAGATCTAGATGAGGTTTTAAAAGTGGTAAGAAGGCTTATGAGGGCCGAAGTTCTTTCAGAACCAGTAGAGGATTTAAACCTTTTCGGCTTTAAAGAAGATGAAATAAGGAGGATTTCTCAAAATCCCAGAGCATCAATTGGTATAGAACATTTTATGCCTGATTATAAGATGGGAGAATTAATGGCAGAACTTAATTTGATAAGAACCAAAATCAGGGAGACCGAATTGGCTGCGTGCGAAGCTTTCTATGACCCTAATGAAGGTCTTGAAAGAGAGGATATAATAAAAGTTTTAAATAGATTGAGCAGCGCAGTTTATATTATGATGTGTTGGTTGAAGGCTGGCAGGTATAATAAATCGGAGGGATGAAGATGTCCCAGGAAATATTAGTCTCTAAGATAACGCAGGAGATAATATCGTATATAAACAGAGTCCCTGTCCCTGTAACGGTTTCAAATAGGCATATACATTTAAGCAAGGAAGCAAAAGAAATATTGTTTGGAGAAAAACCGCTAACTGTGAAAAAGTATTTAGGGCAGCCGGGACAATTTGCAGCAGAAGAAGTGGTAAAAATTATAGGTCCAAAGGGTCAATTCGATGCGGTTAGAGTGGTGGGACCTGAAAGAAAAAAGTGTCAGGTAGAGCTTTCAATTTCAGACTGCTATCACTTGGGCATAAATCCTATAGTAAGAGATTCGGGAAAACATGAAGGAACCCCTGGGGTACTAGTCATAGGGCCTAAGGGATTTATAAAGATGGAAGAAGGAGTTATAGTGGCACAAAGGCATATACATATGACACCAGAGGATGCAGAAAAATATGGAGTGAAGGATTTACAATTGGTAAGGATTAGGTTTGATTCTGGTCCAAGACGGGGCATTCTCGGCGATGTGCTTATAAGGGTAGATGAACAATTTGCTTTGGAATGTCATTTAGATGTTGAAGAAGCAAATGCCCTCGGAATAAAAAACAATGATGTTGTTTATATGGAGATAGGAGGAATTTGATTTGAGCTCAATTTTTAGCGATAGTGTCAAAAAAATTTTGCTGGATGCCGAGAAATGTGTGAAAGTGCCACAAAATTATTCGGGTGAATTGTTTACTGGAGTGGATTTAGGTACTGCCTATGTTGTTTTGATGGTTGTTGATTCAACAGGTAAACCTGTTGCTGGTGCTTATAAGTTTGCTCAGGTTGTCAAAGACGGTGTTGTAGTTGATTTTACAGGAGCAATGCGTATAGTAAAGGAACTCAAGGCAAACATAGAAAAGAAACTAAATACAGAGCTTGTGAAAGCCGCAGCTGCTTACCCTCCTGAGACGGGTAAATCGGTAGTAAAATCTCACTTCTATGTTACTGAAGGCGCTGGGTTTGAAGTTTTAAATATGGTTGATGAACCCACTGCGGCAAATTATGTTTTAAATATAAGCGACGGCGCTGTTGTGGATATAGGAGGAGGTACAACGGGGATTGCTGTAGTAAAAAACGGCGAAGTTGTTTACACAGCCGATGAGCCGACTGGCGGCACACATTTTTCATTAGTAATAGCAGGAGCAAAAAAGATAAGTTTTGAAGAGGCTGAAGAATTTAAAAAAGACCCGGTTAACAAGAAAGAGGTTATAGCACTTGTAAAACCTTGTATACAAAAAGTGGCAGAAATAATAAGAAGACATATAAGAGGTTTCAAAGTAGATGCGGTGTATTTGGTTGGGGGCACATGCTGTTTAGATGGGATAGAGGATATTATTTCAAAGGAAATAGACCTTCCCGTTTATAAACCTATTAATCCCTTTTATGTAACCCCATTGGGAATTGCTTTAAGCTGTATAGGGGTGAAAGAATATGGAGATTTTGAAGGAAGAGGAACAAAAATATATTGATGAGATAGTTAAAAAGATAGTTTCTGAAGTATTGAAGAGGGTTAACGCAAAGGAAACGTCAGAAAAGGGAGAAAAAGGCAATAAAGAAGAAAAATCAGAGGGTATATTGATTGTATTTACAGGTGGAACAGGTTCACTGGATTCTGTATTAGAGGGACTAAAAAAATTAAGGAAGAAATATAAACTTTTTGCGGTTTTTTCAGAGGCTTCAAAACAAGTATTACCTATAAAAGAGTTTAAAGAAAACATACAGTTTGAAGAAATAGTTCCCCAAAATTTGTATAAAGTTATTAACGAGTCTAAGCTTGTTATTCTTCCAACTTTGACTCAAAATACTGCAGCAAAAATCGCATACGGAATTAGAGATACTATTGCTTCAGAGGCTGCTGCTGTTTCTATAATAGCAGGTAAAAAAATTTTGGCTTGCGAAGACTCAATACCTTGTAATTCAATGCCTGAAGAATATTCTAAATTGATTAAAAGTATACTGCAGACATTAAAGAATTTTGGGATAAAGTTCTGTAGAGCAGAAAATATTTTTGATGAGGTAGAAAATATCAATGGTAGTGATGAGATGGTATATGAAAAGAAGGAGAAAACAGCAGAAAAAGAAAAGACAGAAATTTCGATGGATTTAAAATTGATTACGGGAGAAACAATACAGAAACTATACAAAGAAGGTATTAGAAAGATTATTTTGCCGAATAAATGTATAATCACCCCTTCTGCTAAGGATATGATAAAGGATTATAAGATTACAATAGAGTGGATGGTGAAGTAAATGTTAATAGCAAAGGTCATAGGAAATGTTTGGGCAACGAGGAAAGAAGAAAACATGAAAGGGCAAAAGCTTTTGGTGGTAAAGCAGGTGGATGAAAATAAAAATCCTGTGGGAAATGCTTTTGTGGCTGTTGATAATATAGGAGCGGGAATTGGTGAGTATGTAATAGTAACTACGGGTAGCTCTGCAAGGAAGGTATCTGATGAGATTATTCCCATAGATGCTGCGGTAATAGGCATTGTTGATTCTATGGAAATAGAATAAATAGGTTTGGGGATGATCAAAATTGGAAATGGAATTGACGAAAATTTTAAAAGATAAAGGCGTTGTTGGAGCGGGAGGAGCAGGGTTTCCAACTTATGCAAAATTAAAAAGAGAAGGGATAGATTATTATATAATAAATGGCATCGAATGCGAACCCCTTTTATGGGTAACCAAAGAAATTTTAATGAGATTTCCGGAAAAGGTTGTAAAGGGTCTGAAAGCATTAAAGGAATACACCAATTCAAAAGAAGCCTATATTGGAGTTAAGGGTAAATACAGGGAGATTTTAAAAGGGATAGAAGATGTTATTGTTGCTGACGGTTATGATATAAAAACCTTTTATGCCGGGGATTTCTATCCTGCTGGTGATGAACAGGTTCTGGTTTATGAGATAACCAATAAGGTTGTGCCTCCGGGTGGAATACCGCTGATGGTAGGGGCTGTAGTAAACAATGTTGAAACGGTTTACAACGTATATAATGCAGTATTTGAAGATAAACCTATTACTGAAAAATTTATTACAATTGCTGGTGATGTAAAAAGGCCTGTGACGGTAAAGGTTCCTATTGGAATAAAAGTAAGCAGTATTTTAGAAAAACTCGAGATTGAATATGAGGGTAAGGTTTTGATAGATGGTGGCCCGGCAATGGGTAAGATTATATCAAAGGATGATGTGATAACAAAAACCAGCGGAGGAATTTTGATTTTTGAAAAAAGTCATCCTGCTGTCAGAAAAAAAATTCTTTCGATTGAACAAATTTTAAGAAAAGCACGTAGCTGCTGCATCCAGTGCAGGTACTGTACTGACCAATGCCCGAGATACCTTTTGGGCCATGATTTAGAACCTCACAAGATTATGATTTCCTTAGCCTTCAACTTGGACGATAGATTTTTAAAAAATGCGCTGATATGTTCGGAATGCGGCGTATGTGAGATATATTCTTGCCCACAGGGTTTATCTCCGAGAAGGGTAAATCAGCACTTAAAGAGTGTTTTTGCAAAAAAAGGCATAAAATACTCTACGGATAAAAAAGAGTTTTTTGCAAGGGAAAACAGAGAATTGAGGAGAATTCCAACATCAAGGCTTAAGGTAAAGCTGGGAATAGAAAAATATGATAAACATCCGGAATTCATAGATGAAAAATTGAAAGCAGGTGAAGTAAAAATACTTACAAAGCAGCATATTGGAGCAAAAGCGGTACCGATTATACAAGAAGGAGATAGAGTAAAGGAAAGCGACATTGTAGCAAAAGTAGACGACAATGTTCTGGGGGCTAATATCCACGCCAGCATTACAGGAATCGCAGTAAAAGTTACGGAAGATTTTATCGTAATAAAGGGGGAGGAATAGTAAATGAGCAAGGCAATAGGAATAGTAGAGTCCACCAGTATTGCAAGAGGTATTGAGGCAGCGGACGGAATGGTAAAACAGGCACCCGTAAAATTATTTATAGCAAAAACTATATGCCCCGGGAAATTCTTAATTTTAATTGGAGGAGATGTAGAGGCTGTAAATAGTTCGATTGAAAGAGGGGAAGGTATTCTTGGAGAATTTAGGGTCGACAGTGTTGTAATACCAAATGTGCATGAAAATGTTCTTTTAGCCCTTGAAGGGACTTCAGAAATAAAGTATTACGATAGGCAATGGGCACTTGGGGTGATAGAGACCTTTAGTGTGACAGCTTGTATTTATGCAGCGGATGCGGCTGTAAAAGCAGGTGGGGTGCAGCTGATAGAAGTGAGGCCTGCGGTTGGATTGGGAGGAAAATCTTTTGTAACAATGATAGGAGATGTCAGCGCTGTAGAATCGGCGGTAAATGCTGGAAGAGATAAAATAAAGGATGAAGGGATGATGCTAAACTTTGCAGTAATCCCATATATTTCTGAGGACGTTTTATGTAAGTTGATTTAATTTATTATTCCGGGGAGGTGATCTCTCGGTGGGTAAAAGTGTTCTGACGAAGAAGGATGTAGAAAAGTGTTTTTACGAAGGAAGCAGGGTATTATTTATTTCCAAAGACACTATAATACTTCCCGGTGCAATGGATTTAATAAAAAGTGCGAGTATTAAAGTGATAAGGCTGGATGATGACTACGAATTAAAAAATTATTTAGAAAAAGTCTGCATAAAAAACGGCATAACAGACGAAAAATTATGTAATAAAATTTTGGAATTAATAAGAAAAAAATTAAGCGAGAAAGGGGGGAAGAACGTTGCAGTTGAAGACTAAACTTTTTGGAAGGACCTATGTGTTTAAAAGTGTAAAAGAGGTTCTTGCAAAGGCAAGTGAAGAGAAGTCGGGAGATATTTTAGCAGGTATTGCCGCAGAAAGCAATGAAGAAAGGATTGCAGCAAAAAGGGTTTTGAGCGAGCTTACCCTTGAGGATTTGAGAAAAAACCCTGTAATCCCCTATGAGGAAGATGAGGTTACAAGGGTAATCGATGATGGTCTTTCGGAGGGAGTGTATAACAAAATAAAAAACATGACAGTTATGGAGTTGAGAGAGTATATATTAAGCCATAAAACAACAGGTGAGGATATTAAGAGGATTTCTCCGGGTTTAACTGCTGAAATGGCTGCTGCAGTAGCTAAGATTATGTCAAATATGGACCTTGTGTATGCTGCAAGCAAAATTAAAATAATTACAACTGCACGCACAACAATTGGATTGCCAGGCACCCTTTCTTTTAGAATACAACCTAATCACCCTAACGATAGTGTTGAAGGGATAATGGCTTCTATCATGGAAGGACTATCTTATGGCTCAGGAGATGCGGTTATTGGTATAAACCCAAATGAAGATACTGTAGAAAATACAATAAGATTGATGAATGTTACTCACGATTTTATAGAAGAATGGGCTATTCCAACTCAAAACTGTGTTTTATCCCATATAACCACACAAATGAAAGCGGTAGAAGCGGGGGCAAAGGTAGACGTATTTTTCCAAAGTATTGCTGGAACAGAAAGCTGCAATAGAGAGTTTGGGATTACAGCTAAGCTTTTAGATGAAGCTTTTGAAATGATTAAGAAAAAGGGATGCGCAGGTGGACCTAATTTAATGTATTTTGAAACAGGGCAGGGTTCTGAGCTATCCCTTGGGGCTCACAACGGCGCTGATATGCAGACTTTAGAAGCGAGGACATACGGTTTTGCAAGGAGATATAAGCCTTTTATGGTAAATAACGTTTCCGGGTTTATTGGGCCTGAAACATTATACGATGGAAGGCAGGTTATTAGAGCAAGCCTTGAAGATCATTTTATGGGGAAACTTTTAGGGCTACCGATGGGTATGGCTCCCTGCTATACTAACCACATGAAAGCGGATCAAAACGATCAGGAAAATGCCATAATGCTTTTAGCAATGGCTGGAGCAAACTACTATATGGGGGTACCGGGAAGCGATGACTGTATGTTAAGCTATCAGGATACCAGCTATCATGACGATGCAACTTTAAGAGAGTTGTTGGGATTGCGCCCGGCTCCCGAATTTGAAAGATGGTTGGAAGAGATGGGCATAATGAAGGATGGAAAATTGACGGAAATAGCTGGTGATCCCTCAATATTCTTTAAAATAAAACCTTTGGGGAGGAGGTGAGAATATTGATTAACTACGACTCTTCCCTGATAGAAAAAATTGTTAATCAAGTTATCGAAGAATTAAATAAGAAAGAGGAATGTATAAGCAAAAAAGAAGAACTTGAACAAAAGGAAGAAGTAAAGGAATTTTCAGATATAACTGAGTACAGCTTATACGATAAAATCTTCATAAAAAATCCTTTAGATGAAGAAGCTCTAAAGAATCTAAAAAAATCAACACCGGCAAGGATATGCCTTGGACGTAGTGGGCCGAGATACCTTACAATACCGTGGCTCAGGTTTAGAGCAGACCATGCAGCTGCTATGGATGCTGTTTTCAGCGAAGTCTCCGAAGCTTTCTTAGAAAAAATGAACCTTTTTTCCGTTTCAACTGTTGTAAAAAACAAAGATGAATATTTGACAAGGCCGGATTTAGGAAAAATACTTTCCGAGGAAGCAAAAAGGACGATAAAAGAAAATTGTCCTGAAGCTCCGAATGTTCAAGTAATAGTAGTGGATGGATTAAGTTCAAAAGCTATAGAGGAGAATGTAGGCGATTTTTTAGCATCCTTTATGGAAGGTATTAAATCGTATGGGTTAACCATTGGGAAGCCCTTTTTCATAAAATATGGGAGAGTTCCGGTTATGAATGACGTAGGAGAAGTATTAAAACCTGATGTTGTAGTAGAGTTGATAGGAGAAAGGCCTGGTTTAGTTACGGCAAAAAGCATGAGTGCTTATTTGTGCTGGAGACCAAGAAAAAATACGGTAGAGTCAGAGAGAAATGTGGTTTCCAATATTCACGATAAAGGACTTGCTCCTATTGAAGCGGGTGCTCATGTAGCCGGAATTGTCAAAAAAATATTTGAACAACAAAAAAGCGGAATAGATTTAATGATATAAATAAAATTATAAATAAAAAATAAAAATAAAATATAAAAGTTTAAAAAATAAGAAGGGGGTAATTTCTTATGGCAGAACAAATCGCATTGGGAATGATAGAAACCAAAGGTTTAGTAGGTGCCATTGAGGCTGCCGATGCTATGGTAAAAGCAGCAAATGTATATCTTATCGGGAAAGAACATGTGGGTGGTGGTCTTGTAACAGTAATGGTAAGAGGTGATGTAGGAGCGGTAAAAGCTGCTACTGATGCAGGAGCTGCAGCTGCTCAAAGAGTTGGTGAATTAATTGCCGTTCATGTAATACCAAGACCTCACACAGATGTGGAATATATATTGCCAAAACTTAATAAAGAGGAGTAATAGTTTTAAATAATTTTAAAGGAAGGAGGCAATTATTTTGAGTATTAACCAGATTATCGTTGATATAATGGTTGTTTTTATGGCAATTGGCGCTATAGACAGAATTTTGGGCAATAAATACGGTTTTGGTGAAAAATTTGAAGAAGGTTTTAACGCTATGGGGCCATTGGCACTTGCAATGGTTGGTGTTGTTTCTTTGGCTCCTGTTTTGGCAAAAATTTTAAAACCCGTAATTGTTCCTATTTATTCTGCTTTAGGAGCAGACCCTGCTATGTTTGCAACAACCCTTCTTGCATGCGACATGGGAGGCTATCCTCTCGCTATGCAGCTTGCTCAAACAAAAGAAGCAGGTTTATTTGCTGGTATTATCCTTGGCTCCATGATGGGTCCTACAATAGTTTTTTCGATTCCTGTAGCCTTGGGTATTATTAAAAAAGAGGATCATAAAGCTCTTGCAACAGGTATATTAGCGGGTATGATTACAATACCAATAGGATGTTTTGTGGGTGGCCTTGTGGCAGGGTACCCATTGGGCATGGTATTTAGCAACCTTATTCCAATTATCATCGTTTCACTATTAATTGCATTAGGACTTTGGAAGATTCCAAATAAAATGATATCGGGTTTCAATGCCTTTGGTAAAGGTGTTGTGATAATGATTACAATAGGCCTTGCTGCGATAATAATTGAAACCCTTACAGGCATAGTTGTAATACCTGGTATGGCTCCAATATGGGATGGTATTCAGATAATAGGTTCTATTGCTATTATGCTTGCAGGCGCGTTTCCAATGGTGCATTTTATAACGAAAGTATTTAAAAAGCCGTTGATGTCTCTTGGTAAAACCCTTGGTATGAATGATATAGCAGCAGCAGGCATGGTTGCTACTCTTGCAAACAATATACCTATGTTTCAGATAATGCAGGATATGGATTATAGAGGAAAAGTTCTCAATGTAGCTTTTGCGGTAAGCGCAGCCTTTACCTTTGGTGATCACTTAGGTTTTACTGCAGGTGTTGCAAAGGAAATGATTTTCCCGATGATAGTAGGAAAGCTCGTTGCAGGCGTTACAGCAATAATGGTTGCAAGCTTGTTTGCCCCGCGAGATAAAGCAGTTTTATAAATTTATAGAGCATAAAGCCCTGTAAATCGGGGCTTTATGTTTTATAAATATTTTAATATTTTATTATTATTAAAAATATATGTTAGACAATAATAATAAAATAATTGTTATAGGTCCAAGCGGGGTTGGAAAATCAACTTTTATAAGCGCATTATTGGGAGAAAGGGAAAATGTCAAAAAAACTCAGATGATTGAGTTTATAGGAAGGTTTGTGGATATTCCGGGAGAATACATAGAAATAAGGAGGCTCAATTATATTGTTATTAATACTGCTCTCGAGGCTTCTTTAATTTTTGTAGTTCAAGATTCAACATCAGATAGACCGGCAGTACCGCCCGGTTTTTGTAGCATTTTTAATAAACCGGTTTACGGCATAATAAATAAAATTGATTTAAAAGATTCGGACATTGAAAGATCTAAGAAATTCCTTATTGATGCAGGTATAGCTGATAAAGATATTTTTACGGTATCTGCCAAAACAAGGGAAGGCATAGATGAGGTTAGAATATTAATAAATAAAATGATAAAGTCATGGGTATAACCGGCATAATGCCGGTATTTTTTTATTATTTTTTAAAAATAGAAATTGCAGTATAATTTAATAAGGACGTGCAAAAAATCTTATCAGTATTATGTGCATAGGGGGATAAAGATTGTTGAAAAATTTGTTCCAACGTAAAGGCTATAAAAAAATTATAAATTCTATTAAGCAGTATAAAAAGGAACTTTTGATAGTCGGCTGGCTCACCGCAATCCTCGGGGAGGTGTATTTTTACCCTTTTGGCACAGCTTTCCGGTTTACCATAGGGGTTGTAGGTGTCTCCTTTTTAATGCTTTATTTTAGAGAAATAGACGAAACTTTACTTGTTTGTTTTGCAGGTTTGACTGTATTTATATTCAGGGTGTTATTAAGCTTTATATTTAAGAGCATACCCTTTATGTTAGCGGTTAAAATCCATTTTCCCGCAATGATGTTTTATTTTGCCTATGGCGTATTTTTAAAGTTACTAAAGATAAAAGACCTTTTGACATTACCGGTCAACTTTATTGCTGCTATGAGCTTGGCTGACATAATGGGGAACATTGTGGAGCTTTTAATAAGAAGGGAGCTTAATCTGAAGTATTTTCAGGATATTTTTACCTTTTTGGTGGGAGTAGGGGTTTTAAGGGCTGTAATTACCTTTTCCCTTTACTGGCTTTTGGAAAGGTATAAAAATATCGTTTTAAAAGAAGAACATGAGAGAAGGTATGCGGAGCTTTTGGATCTGCTTTCACAACTTAAAGCAGAACTTATATTTTTAAAAAAGTCTACTAAGGATTTAGAGAACGCGATGAAGGAAGGATACGAGATATATAACAGCCTCCATGAGAAGATTGGGAAAGAAGAAATTAGCAAGATAAAAAAAAGGGCTTTAAACCTTGCGAAGGAAATACATGAAATAAAAAAAGACTACCTCAGGATAAGCTCAGGTTTTTCTCAGATAATCCCCGATGAAGAAAAGGAAGGCATATCTTTAAGTTCTCTTTTTGATGTGGTTAAAATAAATACCGAAAGGTGGATGAAAACCAACAATAAAAAGGTGACGTTGAAATTAAGATATAATAAAAATTTTACGATAAAAAATTATTTTACCTTTTTATCCATTATAGGCAATTTAATTTCAAACGCTTTGGATGCGGTTGACAATGAGACGGGCATTATAGAAGTGACAGTGAATTTAGATGATAACAAAAACAAAATTTATCTTATTGTCTCTGATAATGGATGTGGTATCGACAAAAAGGACCTTCCCTTTATATTCGATCCCGGTTTTTCCACAAAAGTGCTGGAAAATGGAGAGCTTTCAACAGGCCTTGGTTTGACCCATGTAAAAAATCTTGTTGAAGAAATGGAAGGCAGGGTGAATGTAAAAACATATCCTCGAAAAGGTACCCGTTTTATAATAGAAATTCCTTTTGACGAAAAATATTTTGGGAAAATGCAGGGGGAGAGTGTTTATATTGGAATTTAGGATAATGGTGGTTGATGATGACAAAGCCGTAAGGAGGATATTATCAGGTATTGTAGAAAATTACCATTTGGGAGAGGTCGTGGCGGAAGCGGAAGATGGTGATGAGGCTTTTGGGAAAATCCTTCTATTAAAGCCCGATATTGTCCTTATTGACCTTTTGCTTCCAGGGAAAGATGGGGTGGAAATTGTCAAAGAAGTAAAGGAAAGGGGGTTAAAAACCTTTTTTATAATGATTTCCCAGGTGGAAACAAAAAGCATGGTAGGCAAGGCCTACGAAAGCGGAATAGAATTCTTCATAAAAAAACCGATAAATGTGATAGAAACGGTAAAAGTTATTTCAAAGATTGAAGAATTGATAAAAATGAGAAACACCATTGATAAAATAAAAGAGACCATGGCTATTGTAGATAATAAAAAGATTGAACAGGGGAAATGCCCTTCCACTAAAAAAATAGATTATATATTAGCCGATATCGGTATACTTGCTGAAACTGGGGCTGAGGATATAAAGACACTTATAGAAAATTACGATTTTATTAAAAGAAACAATCTGGGAATGCAGGAGATATATCAGTTTTTAAGCGACTACTACGAAAAGACGGGTTCTAAAAAATCAAGCGATTTAAAAGCAATAGAAATGAGGATGAGGAGGGCAATATCCAAAGCATTAAGCACCCTTGCCATGCAGAGCATCGAAAATTACGACAATGAACAGCTCTTCAGATACGCCAATATCTTATTTGAATACAAAGAGGTTAAAAAGGAAATGGACTTTTTACGTGGTAAGTCAAAGGAGAGAGGAAAGGTCAATGTGAAAAAGTTTTTAGAAGGCCTTTTACTTATTTTGAATGAATGAAGCCCGGGTTTTCCCGGGCAATATTATTTTTTCGCTATTATTTTATGTAGTTAACTACATCTCTTTTTCTTTCTATGGGGCGAGGCTGTTTTGTAGGGTCAGGATAGCCTAAGGCTACGGCAAAAAAAGGTTCGTAACCTTCGGGAAGAGCAAGTTTTCGCACTTCCTCTTCTATTTTAAATAGAAATCTTATCAAGCCTATCCAACACGAACCAAGTCCAATGCTGTGGGCAGCCAGTAGCATATTTTGTGTAGCAGCGCTGCAGTCGATTAGGGCAGAATAGGCGTTTTTCCTCCCTGATACCACGATTACCGTTGGTGCATTGTAAAATATGTGCAGTTTCTCATTGCGCCCCATGGATGCTATCCATTCTACTTCGGATTCAGCCATTAGCTTTTTAATAACATTGCTGAAATGGTCTATAAGCTCCTTGTTTTGTATTACGGTAAAATGCCAGGGTTGCTCGTTATGGCCGCTTGGGGCATGAATTGCCGCTTCGATAATCGTTTGTATTTCCTCATCTTTTATCTGTTCCGGCAAGAACCGTCTGATGCTTCTGCGGGTTTTTATGACATTAAGAATTTCGTTCAAAAGACCTCCTCCTTTCTCAGAGAACATTATAATAAATTTTTTTATAAAATAAAAGCGTTAATGATATTTTTGTCAATGTGAGAAAAAAAGTAGGAGGATAGTTTTTACCTCCTACTTACTTAATTTACCTTTTATTGGGCTTTTGCAGTTTTAACTTTAGAATATTTGCTCCTTTGAATCAGGTATCCAATGACGAGCAATACAGCGCCTATGATATCTGTCTTCAACCCCGGTGTGACGAGGAGAAGACCCCCAACAAAGAAGATAATTCTTTCAATAAAGCTTTGATTGGTTAATAAAAATCCTGAAACTGAAGAGGCTACGCCGATGATTCCTATGACCGAGGTTATGATTATCCAAATAATTTCAAGGGGTTTTACGTTGATCAAAAGAAGGGCCGGATTATATACGAAGATATAGGGCACTAAGAATGCGGCGATTGCAAGCTTTGATGCGTTTATACCTGTCTTTAACGGATTTGCCTTGGCAATACCCGCGCCTGCAAATGCCGCGAGGGCAACAGGCGGTGTAACGTCAGCAATAATTCCGAAATAGAAGGCAAACATATGAGCAGCAAGTACAGGAACATTGAGCATCAAAAGCGCGGGTGCTGCTATCGTTGAAGTTATAACGTAGTTTGCCGTTGTGGGAACGCCCATTCCGAGAATTAAAGAAGTAATCATGGTAAAGAACAATGTCAGGAATAACTTGCCGTTTGCAAGGCTAACCAAGGTTGTGCCGAGCTTAAGCCCAAGCCCTGTTAAGGTTACAACCCCTATGATAATACCTGCACAGGCTGTTGCGGCAATAACTCCGAGGGCACTTCTTGCACCCTGTTCAAGACCGTTTACAATATCGGCAAAGCTTATTCTCGTGTTTTTCCTCAGCATAGCTGAAAAAATGGAAAGGAATATAGCGTATAAAGCTGCCTTCATAGGAGTAAACCCAGTAACCAAAAGATAGACAATTGCGACTAAAGGTATTATGAGGTGACCTCTTTCGAGGATTATATCTTTAAATTTCGGAAGTTCTTCCCTGCTTAAGCCGCGAAGCCCCAAGCGTTTTGCTTCAAGGTGAACTCCTGTCCAGACTCCGAAATAGTAAAGCAGTGCAGGTATAGCAGCAGCACCGATAATCCTTGAATAAGGGATTTTTGTGAATTCTGCCATTAAGAAAGCTGCTGCGCCCATTATAGGTGGCATTAGCTGTCCGCCGGTGGAAGCCGTTGCCTCAACGGCTCCTGCAAATTCAGGTTTGTAGCCCAACCTCTTCATCATGGGGATAGTGAAGCTTCCGGTACCTACTACGTTTGCTACAGAGCTTCCCGAAACGGTTCCCATCAAAGCGCTTGATAATACGGCTACTTTTGCAGGTCCACCTGCTGCCCAACCTGCTACTGCATTGGCAAGGTCAATGAAAAGCTGACCAAGACCTGTTTTTTCAAGGTATGCACCAAATAATATGAAGAGGAAAATGAAGGTCGACGAAACTCCTATGGGTATGCCGAAAATTCCTTCCGTTGTGTAGAAAAGATGTTGAACAAGTGTTGGCAGATCCGCACCCCTGTGGGCAAGCTGACCGGGAATATAAGGACCTACAAGGGCGTAAATTATAAATAAGGTAGCAATTGTGACCATGGGGATTCCTACAACCCTTCTTGCAGCTTCAAGGACGAGCAGAACACCGATTGCACCTATTATAAAATCTGTAGTTGTGACTGTTCCAGCTCTTAAAACCAGCTGCTTGTAAAAAACAGTGATGTAAAGGGGCACTGCTGCACCTAGTACAGAAAGTATTAGATCAACAGGATGTATTCTGTCCCTTGGCCAGTCGCTTTTTGCGGGGTATAAAAGGAAAATCAAGCAAAGTCCAAAGGCAACGTGTATGGAGCGCTGAATCATAGCATCAAGCACGCCAAACATTGCCGTGTAAAGCTGAAAAAGGGAAAAAGTGATGGCAATAGCGCTTATAATCTTTGCAGCAAAACCTTTTAAAACCCTGTAGTCCGATTCTTTATCAAATTTTCTTAATATCTCCTGACTGTCAACTGCAGCTTCTTCGTGCAACTTTTCAGTCATCTAAAGTTTCCCTCCTTTTAGATTAATTTATTTTTCTTATAGTCCAGTGTTTTTTTGCACTGATTTCGATTAAATCATTAGGTTTGGAAAAATCGAGAAAATTGTACATAATTCCGTCGATAATTATCCCATGCCCCTTAAGAGGAGAAACCCTTATTTGGAGAGTTTTAAAGGTTCTGTTCATCTCCATAATGAATTCGCCGTTTTTATTTTCAAATTTTCCCTCCTCCAAATAGGGCAGCCCTATTCCGAGGGAATAGTACCTCACCCTTACTAAAATTAGTTCGTCGCTTTTACCCACCGTAAAATCTTCATAAACAGGAGTCTTTTGTATCGAATGGATAAAAACGTGGGTAAATTCGCTATTTTTAAGGGGGATTTCGAACTTTTTGCCATTATCTGCATTGAAAATAACAAGGTCAACTTCTTTTTCAATCCTGTAGAAAGATAAAAATAATGCTGCTATAAGAACAACAAAAAAGAAAAACACATCAGCCCTATTTTTCATAAATTGAGCATTGGACTTTGTCCAATGCTCAATTTGCCCTCCTTTTTATCATTTCAAGGTTATATTGATTTATTTTCCAATTTCTTTAAAGTATTTTTCTGCTCCGGGATGTAGAGGTATTGACATACCTTCTTTACCGGTCTCTGGTTTGATCTGCTCGCCAGCTTTGTGAGCAGCCTTTAACCTATCAAGGTTAGCATACATGGTTTTTACGAGGTTGTATGCTGTTTCTTCATCCATCTTGGAGCTTACAGCGAGCATTGCTTTCACCGCTACGGTGTTTACATCGTGGTCAACACCTGAGTAGGTATTTGCAGGGATTACAATTTTTGTATAATAGGGATATTTTTCCATTAATTTTGATACCAAAGCATCGTCGAGGGAAATCACATCAATCTTCTTTGAAGCTGCGATGTCCTGAACCGCAGCTGTCGGGAAACCTGCTGTTACGAATGCTGCATCGATGTTTCCATCCTTTAAGTTGTTGGCAGCTTCAGCAAAGCTCAAGTATTGAACGCTGATATCGTTGTAGGTGATTCCCGCAGCTTCTAAGATCTGTCTTGCGTTGGCTTCTGCACCGCTTCCCGCAGCGCCCACAGCTACTTTTTTGCCTTTAAGGTCAGCTACGCTTTTGATGTTTTTATCTGCCAAGGTTACGATTTGAATCGTTTCCGGATAAAGAGTTGTAAGCCCTTTTATGTCTTCATATTTATTGTCTTTGAACATTTCCATCCCGTTTGCAGCGTAGTAAGCTATATCGTTTTGTACGAAAATAACATCGGCTTTTCCATCTTTTAAGAGGTTAACGTTTGCAACCGAAGCGCCGGTGCTCTGTGCAGTTGCGTTTACGCCTTTGATGTTTTTATTCCAGATATCGGCCAAAGCACCGCCGAGGGGGAAGTAGGTTCCAGCTGTACCACCTGTTGCGATGGTGATGAACTTTTGTCCACCGGCCTGCTGACCACCGCCTTTTCCAGCACACCCTGCAAGGGCAGCTGTGATTAATAGTGCGATGGTGATAAGGGCTATCGTCTTTTTAAACATAACCCAACCTCCTTAATTTTTAATAAATTGTAAACTCGTAGAATTTAATATAATATTTTGCTTAGTTACAATTTTAAAAGAGGGGTAACTGAAATTAACAAAAAAATAATTTTTAACTACAAAAAAGTTGGACATGTATACAGTATTATTTTAAATTATTCCTGTTTTTATTATCTTTTGTTTTTTGAGTGACATTATACGTTTTTCTCTTAAAAAAGCCCATTACATTTTATTTATTTGCTGGTATAATCATAATCAGACAGTGGATTGACATAAAGTCTATAGAAAAAATTTAAAGGGGGTCTATAAATTGGCTTTGAGGATATCCAAAATAACAATGGCAGTTGTAATAATATTGGTACTAATTTTTGTAAATATTTGGGGCACTTATAACAGTCTTGTAAAGAGTGAAGAAAACATAAACGCCAAGTGGAGTCAGGTGGAAAACCAGCTTCAAAGAAGGGCTGACCTTATACCAAATCTTGTGGAAACCGTAAAAGGTTACGCATCTCACGAAAAAGAAATCTTCGAGCAGGTGACAAAAGCAAGAGAGAAACTCATAGCGGCCGGCAGCGTTGCTGAAAAAGCTCAAGCTGATGCAGAACTTTCAAGCGCATTGTCAAGGCTTCTCGCTATAGTGGAAAACTATCCAAACTTGAAAGCCGATGCCAACTTCAGGCAGCTGGCCGATGAACTTGCAGGCACCGAAAACAGGATTGCTGTTGCCCGCATGGATTACAACAATGCGGTGCAAATATACAATACTAAAATAAGGTCCTTTCCGACATCTATTATTGCAAAGATGTTTGGTTTTCAGAAAAAGGAGTATTTCAAAGCGGAGGAAGGTGCTAAGGAAGTCCCCAAGGTGAATTTTGGGCAGTAAAGGGGAATAATTATGCGCTTTTTTAAATACCTTCTTAAAGGAAAATATTTTGTTTTGTTAATTTTTTTAATAATTGTTTTAGCACAGAGTTTTAATTTATTACATGCCGAGCCTGTGCCGCCCAAACCCGCTTACAACGAATACATTTTTGACTTTGCAGATTTAATAGACGAAAATCAAGAAGAGGAAATGAGGGAAATCGCAAAAAAAATTGACGATCTAACCGGTGCTGAAATTGTAGTAGTAACTGTGGAAAGCCTTGACGGCAAAACCATTGAAGATTATGCTTTAGAGCTTTTCAGGAGCTGGGGTATCGGTGATAAAGAAAAGAATAACGGTATTTTAATCCTTGTAAACAAAGAAAACCTTTTACTTGACAAAAAGGGAAGGATAAGGATAGAGGTGGGCTACGGACTTGAAGGCGCTGTAAACGATGGTAAAGCGGGATATATCCTTGACACCTATGCCCTCCCTGCCTTCAAGGAAAAAAATTATTCAAAGGGGATTTACGACACCTTTTTGGCGGTAACATCTGAGGTCGCAAAGGAATACGGCGTAGATCTTGAAAAAAGCGGCCTTTCAAAGTTGGAAGGGTATAAATCGGAGGAGAAGGATAGTATCTTTAAAATTGTTATAGATATAATGCTTTTCTTTATTATTCTTTACTTTTTCTTTATTATGCCTAGAAGGATTTTTAGAAGAAGGCCTCCCTTTGGAGGTGGTGGAGGCCCTATTATAAGAGGCCCCTTTGACCCCTTTGGTGGCGGAGGCTTTGGCGGTTTCGGCGGTTTTTCGGGAGGCTCAGGAGGAGGCTTTGGTGGTTTTGGAGGTGGCTCCAGCGGAGGCGGTGGAGCGAGCAGATAGAGTAGAAAATAGAAAAAATAATAAGTAATAAAAAGAAATAGTGAGGAAAACAGGGGGAGACCTTCTTTTCTCCCCTCTTTTTTGTTAATTTCGAGTTTTTCAGTGGTTTATCTTAATCGTAAAATCATAATATAATGATAATAGAATGAAATATTTTTCTCAAAGGTGTTCAAAATAAATAAATTATTTTTGCCAGTGAAGAGAATATTTTCACAAATTTAAAGAAAGAGGGGAAATTATGAAAAAAAAGGTTTTAATTATCGGCGGTGTGGCAGCGGGTACCAAAACCGCAGCAAAGGCGGTAAGGGAATATCCTGATGTGGAGGTAAAGGTGATCACCGAAGAGGAATACGTTTCTTACGCAGGGTGCGGACTTCCCTATTACATCGGCAATGTCATAAAAGAAAAGGGCCACCTTACAGTAATGAATCCTGAAAAGTTCAAGGAAAGGGATGTGGAAATATTAATAAAGCATAAGGCGGAAAGGATAATCCCATCAGAAAAAAGGGTCATTGTAAAAGACCTTACAACGGGTGAGACAAAGGACTTTTTCTACGACAAGCTCGTCATTGCAACAGGGGCAAAACCAATTGTTCCGCCTATTCCCGGTGTTGAACTGAAAAACGTATTTAAATTAAGGACTATAAACGATGCTGTAAGCATAAGGGAAGAAGTGGAGAAAAACGGTATAAAAAAGGCTGCTGTGGTAGGCGGAGGCTTTATCGGACTTGAAGTAGCAGAAAACCTTGCTCAATGGGGTGTAAAGGTTACTTTAGTAGAGCTTTTGGACCAAATCCTTCCCAATTTTGACAGGGAAATAGCCCTTCTTGCACAAAGCTATTTAGAGAAAAAGGGAATTACCATTTATACAGGGGAAAAAGCAGTTGCCATAGAAGGTGTTGACGGCAAAGCTGCAGCCTTGGTAACCGATAAAAGAAAGATTGACGCGGAACTTGTAATCCTTTCAATTGGAGTAATGCCCAATACGAAGATTGCAAAGGAAGCGGGAATCGAGCTTGGGGTAAAGGGCGCAATAAGGGTAAACGAATACATGGAAACCAATATTCCCGATATTTACGCGGTTGGTGACTGTGCCGAAAATATTAACCTCATCACAAATCAGCCTGCCTGGTATCCTATGGGCTCAACGGCAAACAAGATGGGCAGGGTAGCGGCGCTCAACCTTTTCCCGAAGGGCGAAAAGGATGCCTTAAAAGGAGTCCTCGGCACCACCGTTGTAAAGCTTTTTGAACTCAATGCTGCAAGGACCGGACTTTCAGAAAGGGACGCCAAAGCGCTCGGATACGACTACATTACCGTACTTGTACCTGCCAACGACAGGGCACACTACTACCCCGGGCATAAAACCATATTAACAAAATTGATAGTGGACAAAAAGACCCATAGGGTCCTTGGTGGACAGGTAATAGGCGAAGGGGTCGTAGATAAACCCATCGATATCCTCGCTACATTAATCACCTTAAAGGGCACCGTTGAAGACCTTGCCAAGATAGACCTTGCCTATGCGCCACCCTTCTCCATGGCACTTTCGTCCACCATAGTTGCTGCAAATGTGGCGATAAATAAGCTCACGAGCAGAGTAGAAGGCATATCGCCCCTTGCATTAAAAGAAAAGCTTGGTAGTCCTGACTTACAGATAATAGATGTAAGGACGGAAGCAGAATTCTTAACAGGGGCAATTCCCGGAGCAAAGAATATCCCGCTGAACGAGATTAGAAAGAGGGCCAATGAAATAAACAAAGACAAAGAAACAGTTCTAATATGTAGGGTTGGTCTCAGGGCATACCTTGCCTACAGGACCTTAAAGCACCTCGGTTTTGAAAACATTAAGATTTTAGACGGCGGAGTAACTGCATGGCCTTTTGAGCTGGAATAATAAGAATTTATATAAGGGCGAGTCTCGCCCTTTATTTTTTTTATAATGCATTAAAAGTTATGTTATAATGGAATTATAATTTTGGTAAAATAAGGGGTGACACAGGGTGAAACTGTCCATTGAAAAGATTGGCGAAGTGGAACTTGATAAGCCCATGACCCTTTTAGAAATCTATCAAAAGTATAAGGAAAAATTTCCCTATACTGTCACCGCTGCTTCGGTAGATAACGAGCTTAGAGATTTAAATTTTAAAGTGGAAAGGGATGCAAAAATAAGATTCTTCGACATGTCTGATGACATAGGGATGCAGGTATACGTAAGGAGCCTCACCTTTTTATTTATCAAAGCCTGTCACGATGTGCTTTTAGACTGTAAGGTGCATATAGAGCATTCCTTGGGAGATGCCCTTTATACTGAAGTTTATTGGAAGCAGCCCATAGGCCAGGAAGAAGTGGAGACGATAGAAAAAAGGATGAAAGAGATTGTGGAAAAGGACCTTCCCATAAAAAGGTTGAGGGTTCCTGTAGAAGAGGCATTGGTCTACTTTAAAACCTTGGGATACGAGGATAAGGTCAGGGTATTAAAATACCGCAAAAAAGACCACATCCATATTTACGAAATGGATGGCTTTAAAGACTTTTTTTACGGCTACATGGTGCCGTCTACCGGTTTTCTGAAATGGTTTAAGCTCAAATTCCATCTTCCGGGAATAATCCTTCAATTTCCAAATCCCAAAAATCCGCTGGAAGTTTCTCCTTTTAAGGAACAGCCCAAACTTTCAAGGATTTTTAGAGAAGCGGAAAGGTGGGCCCACATCCTTGAGATAGCAGATGTAGGGGCGCTCAACGAATACATATCAAAGGGAATGGCGGGGGAAATAATAAGAATAGCGGAGGCACTGCATGAAAAAAAGATTGCTCAAATAGCGGATATAATAGCTGAAAACAAAGAAAGGCTGAGGGTTATCCTCATAGCAGGCCCTTCGTCTTCAGGGAAGACCACCTTTGCACAAAGGCTCATGGTGCAACTTCGCGTAAACGGCTTAAGGCCCATAGCCATTTCCCTCGACAATTACTTTGTGGACAGGGACAAAACACCCCTTGATGAAGAGGGGAAACCCGATTTTGAAGCCCTTGAAGCCATCGACCTGAAACTTTTCAACCAGCAGCTTGCGGCGCTAATACAAGGAAGAGAGGTGTATCTACCAAAGTACAACTTTATCAAGGGGACCCGTGAATTTTCTAAAATACCCACACAAATCGAAAAGGACCAGCCCATTGTAATAGAAGGCATTCACGGATTAAACGAAACCTTAACCGCGCTGATACCGAAGGAAAACAAGTTCAAAATATACGTGAGCGCCCTTACACAGATTTCCATAGACAACCACAACCGGATTTCCACCACAGACACCCGCCTCATACGCCGTTTGGTAAGGGACAGCCGCTGCCGTGGAGCCGATGCGAAAAAGACCATAGCCATGTGGCCTTCGGTTCAGAGGGGTGCACAAAAGCACATATTCGCCTATCAGGAAGAAGCCGATGTGATGTTCAACTCTGCCCTTGTATACGAACTTGCGGTGCTTAAAAAATACGCTGAGCCGCTTTTATTACAAATCACAAAACATGACCCGGAATACATCGTAGCCTCTTATCTTCTAAAATTTCTCGACTACTTCTTGCCCATAGAAGACGAAAGGGAGATACCTCTCACTTCCATACTGAGAGAATTTATAGGAGGCAGCTGTTTTTTAGTAGAATAAAAGGCTTGTTAAACCGCAAAAGGATGTGTTATAATAAAATTACAGAAAATTTTACAAAAAACTACAACATATCCCAGAAAGGGTGAAATTTATGAGAGTTTCAGTAAGTGGGGTAAGCAACTTTGAAGTTACTCCTGCATTGAGGGATTATGCGGAAAAAAAGATTGGGAGGCTTTCGCGGCATTTTAACTATCTCAACAACGACAACATAGAAGCAAAGGTAAAGATGCACGTGGAAAACGGCAGGCACATAGTGGAGGTGACCCTTTCCGCAGGTGACCTTCTTTTAAGGGGAGAAGAAGAAAACAAAGACATGTATGCGGCTATAGATTTGGTAGCCGATAAATTGGATAAACAGATAGAAAAATATAAGACGAAGCTCGTAAGGTCTTTGAGAAAAAACGTGCAAAAGGAAGCGGTTGTCCTTGAAGATTTAAACAAGGATATTGAAAAACAGGATGAAGAAAATTTTAAGGTAGTCAAGACAAAGAGATTTCCCGTAAAGCCCATGAGCATTGATGAGGCCATCTTGCAAATGAATCTTTTAGGGCACAGCTTTTTCGTGTTTAACAATGCCGAGACGGAAGAGATAAATGTGGTTTACAAGAGAAAGGACGGCAACTACGGTCTTATAGCCCCGGAGTATTAAAACTCCGGGGTTTTCAGCAAAAAGTCCATGTAATTGAAAAGGAAAACTTCGGGCTTATTTTCGAAATCTTTATCCATAAAAATACCTCTTTGAGAATTTATTTGGTAGTATTAAAATATGAATTATTATACGTATAGTCTACGAAAGGGCGTATTTATGGAAAATATTTTAATAAAAATCAGGGAAGCCTTTTTAAAAGCCCTCTATCCCGAAAGTGAAAACTGTCCCGTATGCAAAAATAAACTTAAAGATAAAGGCTTGCCGGTCTGCACTGACTGCCTTTCCAAAATAGATGCTATAAATCCGCCTTTTTGCATAAAATGCGGCAAGCCCTTTTTCGAAGGAGAACACTTTAACCTTTGCCCCGACTGCAGGGTAAAAAGGCATTTTTTTGAAAAAGCAAGGTCCTACGGGGTTTATGAGGGCATTTTGAAAAAACTCATTCACGAATTTAAATACAATAAAGAAAAGAGGCTGATAAAAGTATTAGGGGAAAAATTGAGCGAGGCTTACGAAAGGTCAGGATTTTCCGGTATTGACCTAATAGTTCCTGTTCCCCTATACTGGAAAAGGCAAGAACAGAGGGGTTTCAATCAGTCCCTGCTTTTGGCAAAAGAGCTTGAGAAAAATACCAAAATAAGAGTTGAAGAGGTATTGGCAAGGGTAAAATCAACAGAACACCAGACTTCTTTGCCAAAAAGCAAAAGAGAGGAAAACGTAAAAGGAGCCTTTGAGGTTAAGAAAAATGCCGATATTAAGGGGAAAAACATATTGCTGGTGGATGATGTTTATACAACGGGAAGTACCGCTGATGAATGTTCCAAAACCCTCCTTTCGGGAGGTGCGGACATGGTTTATGTGATAACTTTGGCGAGAGGATGAAGGAGGTATTTTGATGGAACTCAGAAATTGCCCTGTGTGCGGAAAGGTGTTTTTATACACAACGAGGAATCTTTGCCCCGACTGTGCTGCAAAGGAAGAGGAAGAATTTAAAAAAGTAAGGGACTACCTTTATGAAGTCCCTGGAGCCACTATGGAAGAAATTGCAGAAAAGACAGGGGTTTCTGTAAAAAAAATTCTTGAATTTTTAAAAGAGGGAAGGCTTATTTTGAAAAAAGACAACGCTAATATCCTTTTAAAATGCGAAAGGTGCGGAGCACCTATTTTGACGGGAAGATACTGCGAAAAGTGTGTTGAGGAGATGAAAAAGGGTTTTGGAATCCGGGAAAGTAACCCCTTTGAGCAAAAAAGCGATATGAAGGGTAAAATACACATTTCAAGGTACAGAAAGGATGAAAATTAGAAAGTTTAAGGAGAATTTAAAAGAAAAAAGGCAGAAAACCGCAATTTTGCCCCCTAAGTTAGCTTTTTTTGCCCTCACCTTGAAGGGATGATTATCCGATAAATAAAATAGAAAAGTATAAGGAGCGGAATTACTATGAATATACAAAAAAGCGGTTTTCCGGGAATTTTTAAAATATATGAGGCTTTTGCAAAAAAGGAAGTAGCAAAGGCCGATGAGAAAAGAGATGTAAAGGCAAGAGAGGATGAACTTACCCTTTCGCCAGAGGGTATGGAATTTTTGAAAGCCCTTGAGATTGCAAAAAGGGTGAGCGATGTAAGGGAAGACAAGGTGAGGGAGATCAAGGAAAAGATAGAAAAGGGTCTTTACACCGTTAATGCCGAAAAGATTGCTCAAAAGGTGATTGATGATATATTAAACGAAAGGATATAACGGGGGCGCTTTTTTATGCAAAAAATAGATTTTGATTTCAGGGTTCTCTTAAAAAATCTCGAGGAACAGCTTATATTGTACAGCGAGCTTTTAAATCTGGCCGAAAAAAAGACTGACATCCTCGTAAAAAATGACGTAAAACACTTGGAAGAAATAACTAATATGGAACAGGAAATGATAGTAAAACTTGGGAAATTAGAGGAAGAAAGGTGCAAGTTCCTTGAAGAGCTTTCTTCTCATTTAGGAATAGAGAAGGAAAAAATAAATTCTTCCTACATTTTAGAAATCCTGCCCGAAAAAGTGAAAAAGGAAATGGACGAAATAACAAATAAATTAAAAGATGTCCTTAAAAATTTGGACGAAAGAAACCGTCTAAACGAAAGGCTTATTAAAAGTGCCCTTGAATTTATAAACACTTCTATTGAACTTTTGGTTGAGGCGGGAAGACAAGTAACAGGCTACGGCGCAGATGGGAAGATATCGGAAAAGGAAACCCTGAAATTTTTCGATAAAAAGCTTTAAGGAGAGGGTCCAATGTATTCGGGATTTTTTGGAATAGAAATAGCAAAAAAAGCCCTTTTTGCAAGCCAAAAGGCGCAGGAAAATGTGGCTCACAACGTTGCCAATGCCAATACTCCAGGATTTTCAAGGCAAAGGGTGGTACTTGAATCCACCTATACAAAGCCCTTTTCGGGCCTTTACACAGGCACCGGCGAGGTACAAGTAGGTACAGGTGTGAGGATAGGAGATATTACAAGGATAAGGGACAGCTTCACCGACAGGCAATATAGGGACGAAAATTCCTCCCTGGGCCAGTGGAGCGTGCAGACGGATACATTAAAACAGGTGGAAGCAATTTTCAGTGAGCCTTCCGATATAGGCATCTCATCGGTTCTAACAAAATTTTGGCAGTCTCTGGAAGAGCTTTCTAAAAACCCTGAGGCTATAGAAATAAGGGAGACTGTAAAGGAAAGGGCTGTGACCCTTGCGGACACCATAAACCATACTGCAAGGCAGTTGAATGAAATCCTTGGAGACATAAACTTCAGAATTTCGGTAAAGGTAGATGAAGTAAACACCCTTGCGAGGCAAATAGCCTCTTTAAACGGCGAGATCAGGCATATGGAGCTTACCGGCACCACTGCGGCGGATCTTAGGGACAAAAGGGACCTTCTTTTGGACCAGCTTTCAAAAATAGTGGATATTGAAACCTATGAGGACCAAAACGGGCTATTTTCGGTAAACGTAGGTGGGGCTATCCTCGTAAAGGGGACGGAATTTAACACATTGACCTTTGACGAGACTGATTTAGCTGCCAAACCTATATGGCAGGGATTTAATATAAACTTAAATTCCAAAAAAGGAGAACTTACTGGACTACTTGAGCTTCGCGACAAGAAGGTGGGAGGCTACCTTTCCGATTTAAAGACCTTTGCCAAAACCTTTGCCAACAAATTCAACGAAATACATAAAAGCGGCTACGACCTTTATGGAAATCTGGGAGAAGAATTTTTCATTTATAACCCCCCAAATTCTGGTGACCTTTTATTCGTAAATAATGTTATCGTAAACGATGTAAAAAAGATAGCCGCTGCTGAAACCTCCACCGGAATTCCCGGAGATAACCGCAATGCCCTAAAGCTTGCGGACTTGAGGTATCAGTATATCGATGCTCTTAAAGGGACCATTGACGATTATTACGGTGCCCTTATATCAAGGATTGGCATAGATTCGCAAGAAGCTCAAAGGATGACGGAATCGCAGGAATACATGGTAAGCCAGCTGAATGAAAGGAGAAAGGAGATTTCGTCTGTCTCCATAGATGAGGAAATGGCAAAGATGATAATGTACCAGCACGCCTACAATGCGGCTGCAAGGATGATAACTGCAATGGATGAGATGATAGAAACCATAGTAAGCCGTATGGGGCTTGTGGGAAGGTAGGGATAAAAAATGCGCGTAACCCAGGGAATGCTTACTGAAGCCTTTATGAGAAACCTTTCCTACAACTTAAAAAGGCTTGGCGAAAAGGAGGACCAGCTTTCTTCCGGAAAGAAGGTCAGGCTTCCTTCCGATGACCCCGTTTCTGCTGTTTTTGCCATGAGGCTGAGGAACACCCTCCTTTCCATAGACCAGTATGCGAAAAACGTGGACGATGCTGTGACATGGCTTCAGAACACCGAAACGGCACTTCAAAACACAGGCGAAATTCTTCAAAGGATAAGGGAGCTTGTGGTATACGGCTCAAACGGCACACTCACCGAAAGCGATAGAAAGGCCATTTTAGATGAAATAACCCAGCTGAAAGAGCAGATTTTTCAGGAGGCAAACTCCTCCTATAACAACAGATACCTTTTCGGAGGATTTTTCACTGATACCCCGCCTTTTACCTATGATGTAAACGGGAAGATTGTAGCAAATCCTTCTTTTATTAAACCTACAAGAGCGGATATTATATCAGATACTGGAACGGGACTTAACGCCTCTTCAATTAATTTAAGCAAAATAGGAAGCGGAATAACTACGGGAGAATATAGCTTAGAAGTTTCCAATTTTGATTCTGTTGCAAAAACGGCAGATATTGTTATCAGAGATAAAGACAGTAACATAGTAGCCCAAAAAACGGGTATTACCGTAGATGCGGATGATCAAAGAATAGACGGCGTCCCTGATTCTTCAAAGGATTTTGTCCTCGATTTAAAAAATTTCCCCATATTGGGAAACGGAACCGTCGTAGTAAAACTTACCAGTGATACCGCAAGGTATAACCTAGGCAGGTTAAACACCATAGACGTGAGCCTTTACGGCGATGAAGTATTTCAGGATATTTTTTCTGTGGTGGAAGGAATCGAATACGACCTTGCGAACAACCGCCCAGATTCTTTATCTTCAAAGCTTTCTGAAATAGATAATGCCATAAACACCCTCTTAAAATTCCGCTCTCAGGTGGGAGCAAAGATAAACCGCTTGGAAGCTACAAAAACGAGGATAGAAAATAACAGGATAGATTATACTGCGCTTCTTTCAAAAACCGAAGATGTGGATATTGCACAGGTAATAATGGACTTAAAAATGGAAGAAAACGTTTACAGGGCATCCTTAGCCGTGGGAGCAAGGGTAATCCAGCCAAGCCTTGTGGACTTTTTGAGATAAAGTTTGTAAGAATTCGGCCTAAGCTTTAAAGCCAAAGGCCGCTTTTTATATGAATTTTCGGAAGGTGCATCTTGATGTTAATATATAACCTCGATATTAAATTTTCCTTCGGCGAGCTCGGGATAAGTTACAAAAAAGGGAATATGGATATAAAAAGAGATATTACCGGCGGATTTGACTTAGAAAAAAATCCGCCGGAACTTGATATAAACCTTGAGCTTCCAAGAATTGAAAAAATAGACCTAAAAGCCCCCTTTTCCGAAATAGGCCTTGCCGACATGCCTACCCTTTCAAGGCAGTGGTTTTACGAAAGCAAAGATTTAACGTGGCAAGCAGTAGAAAGAATAGTAAAAGAAGGCGATGAACTTGGTGCCATAGAAAAGGGGGTATCCATTTCCGAATTGGCGGAATTTAACGCCTTTCCTGAGAAGGACTACAATGTGGATTTAATACCTAAATCTTCACCCGAAATATATTTTCAGGAAGGGAAGGTAAGTGCATCCTTAAAAGAAGGATTTGTAAGGGTAAATATAAACCCCTTTCCCGTGGATATATCTTACGAATACGGCGAGGTAAAAACTTATTTGCAAAAACCGCCTTATATAAAGATTACTCCTGTGAAGGTAGGGGAGCATGTGGATTTGAAAATTTAATTTAAAGAGGTTACGGTATGATAAAATTTAAAAGGATGGTAGATTTATCATGATTTCTGAAAAACTTAAAAATAAGGATAAAGAAATTTTTATGGATGATAAAATATTGAAGGAATTGTCAAAAATATTTAATAAATACTGCAGTGTTCAAAAAGTTTTCCTATTTGGCTCAAGAGCAAGGGGAGATTTTAAAAAAACATCGGATGTGGATTTAGCCATTTTTTCAGAAAATATTTCGGATAGGGAGTTTAACCTGCTCGTAGATGAAATAAACGAGATGGATACAGCCCTTTCCTTTGATGTGGTCCATTTTGAGAAGTTAAAAAAGGATTCCTTGAAAGAAAATATAATTAAGAATGGGGTTTTAATATATGAGAGAAAGGATCGTTGAAAGGTTTAATGACTTTAAAAATGCTTTGCAAAGGCTGGAAGAAGGCATAAATTTTGAACCTTCGAATGAAATCATAGTAGATGGAGTTATCCAGAGGTTTGAGTTTACCTTTGAACTTGCATGGAAACTCCTTAAGGATATTCTTGAATATGAAGGAATTGAAGTTAAAAGCCCGAGAAGCGCAATTAAGGAAGGTTACAAAGCAGGATTAGTATCCGATGGAGAGGCGTGGATAGATATGATGATTGACAGGAATAAAACATCTCATGTTTACGAGGAAAAGGAAGCTAAAGCGATTTATAAAAAAATAAAAGACGCTTATATTGGTTTATTTAAAGAATTAAAAGAACATGCTGAAGAATATGTGAGAGAATAAACTGGAGGTAATTTTTAAATGAAAATAAAGACTAAATTTTTCGGAGAGATAGAAGTGGAGGAAGAAAAAATAATAAATTTTCCAAACGGCATCATTGGCTTTGAAGACTTAAAAAGGTATATAATCCTCGACCACCCGGGAAGCGAAATCATAAAATGGCTTCAATCGGTGGAAGAAAAGGATTTTGCCCTGCCGGTTGTGGACCCGGTGGGATTTTTCCCGGAATATGAGCCTATTATAAACGAAAACGATTTAAAAAAACTGAATCTAAATTCTATCGAAGATGCGGTAGTCTTATCCATCCTTACTGTCCCTCAGGATGTAAATAAGACTACGGTTAACCTGAAAGCCCCTATAGTTTTAAACCCCCTTGAACGCTTAGGTGCCCAGCTCATCGCCGAAAACCCTGACTACCAGATAAAACAGCCCATAAAAATTTTTACGGAAAGCCAAAAGGAAAGCTAAAATGCTCGTCCTTTCAAGGAAAAAAGGAGAAAAACTTTTTGTAGGCGATGAGGTGGAAATAACCGTTGTTGAAATCGAAGGGGACAGGGTAAAGCTCGGCATAAACGCCCCAAAGGGTGTGAAAATACTTAGAGCAGAGCTGCTAGATGAGATAAAAGGCGCAAACATTCAAGCTTTAGACTTTTCGTTAGAGGCTTTTGCGGAGATTGAAAAAAGGAAGCAAGAGTATGATTAGGTTAGATGATAATAGTTTGCTAGATATCAAGATTTTTAGATATAATTGTTTTAATATGTTAATATGACTATATTGTAGGAGATGATATAATGACAAGAGTATTAATTGGCACAAGTGTTCGTCAACAGCCCAAAATATTAAGTGAGTATCTAGTTTCTCTAGAGAATATAAAAAAAGATGGGCTGATTTGTGATTTTTGTTTTGTTGATGATAATATTGATTATTTATCGAAACAAATTTTGAACGACTTTAAGAGAAAGCAAAGAGCAATATTGCTTGAATCGGTACCTTGTAATACAGATTATGTAAAAGATGATGATACTCACTATTGGAAGGAAGAATTAATATGGAAAGTTGCGAAAAATAAGAATATGATTTTAAAATATGCGTTAGAGCATGAATATGATTACATTTTTCTAGTTGATTCAGATCTTGTTTTACATCCAATGACACTTTTGCATTTATTATCATTAGAGAAGGATATAGTATCTGAAGTATTCTGGACAAAATGGAGTAAAAATTCTATAGAGATGCCGCAAGTTTGGTTGAGTGACCAATATAATTTGTTTTACAAACAAAGGGAGGAACGATTAACTAACGAAGAAATAAATAAAAGAACACAAGAATTTATAAACAAACTAATAGTTCCAGGTGTCTACAAGGTAGGTGGGTTGGGAGGATGTACTTTAATAAGTAAGAATGCATTAAGAAAAGGTGTTTCATATGACGAAATTTACAATCTAACATTCTGGGGAGAAGATAGACATTTTTGTGTTCGTGCAGTTGCGTTAGGGTTTGACCTCTTTGTTGACACTAATTATCCTGCTTTTCATATTTATCGAGAAACGGATTTATTGAGATTAGAAAAATATAAACATTACGTGAAGGATTACGGTAATAATTACATTTTTTTGCCAGGAGATAGGTTAGTAAAAAAATGCCAGAACAAAATTACTTTGGCAATGATTATAAGAAATGAAGCCGATAGATATTTATCTGATGTATTAAATAGCGTAAAAGATTTTATTGATAATGCCGTAATAGTAGATGATGCTAGCACAGATAATTCCGAAGATGTAGTTAGAAACATACTTGGAAATGTTCCTTTGCTTTATCATAAAAACAATATATCAAAGTTTTCGAATGAAGTAGAGTTGAGAAAACAATTATGGGATCTGACATTAACTACAAAACCTGATTGGATTCTTTGTTTAGATGCGGATGAAATATTTGAAGAAAGAGCTAAGAAAGAAATTCGTAAAATAATTGAACAACCTTATTATGATGTAATAGGCTTTAGGTTATATGATTTTTGGAACGAAAACCAATACAGGGAAGATAAGTATTGGAACGCTCACTTGAGATATTGGCCCCTATTAATAAGATATCAGCCATTTTTCGAATATAAATGGAAAGAAACTCCCCAACATTGTGGTCGATTCCCCTATAATGTAACTGAATTACCTGCTACCGTGAGTGATTTAAGAGTAAAACATATGGGTTGGGCAAAAGAAGAAGATAGATTAAGAAAGTATAATAGATATATCCAGTTAGATAAGGATGCGAAATATGGAATTAAGGAGCAATATGAATCAATTTTAGATAGAAATCTAAATTTAGTAGATTGGGAGGAAGATGAAAAAAATAGGAATAAAAATGTTTACAAAACAACCACTCTCTCCCTTTGCCTCATTACAAAGGACGAAGAGAAAAACATCGCCCGATGCATAAACAGCGTCAAGGACATCGTAGACGAAATAGTGGTCGTGGATACGGGTTCTAAAGATAGAACGGTGGAAATCGCACAAAGCCTCGGCGCAAAGGTTATCCATGCGAAATGGGAAGATGATTACAGCAAGGCAAGAAATATTGCAATCGAGAACGCTACGTCGGATTGGATATTGTTCCTTGATGCTGATGAGGAGATTAAAAAGGAGGATGTAGGAAAAATACGGCCGCTTCTCAATGACGATACTGTGGAAGCGTACATGTTCAAAATCGTAAACTATGGAGGTGCGAGCGTTTCCAGCGGCCTTACCGAAATACACTATAATTTTAGGTTGTTCAGAAATAACGGAAAGTTAAAGTACGTATATCCGATTCATGAGAATCTAAGAAATATAGAGGAAAATCGAGTACCTGTCTTCAAGAATGCAGATGTCACTATTTTACATTATGGTTATTTAAGTGAAACGCGAATTGAAAAAAATAAGACCGAAAGATATATAAATATGCTTTTAAAATATCTCATGAAACATCCTAATGATAAATTCCAACACGGAAACCTAGGGGTGGAATATTTCAATGCAAGGGATTATAAAAAAGCCCTAAAACATCTTCTAATTGCTACGAAAGGAATGAATGTAAACTCCTATTCTGCTCCTAGGCTCTTGAGATATTTAATACAGACATATACCGCTCTGAAAGATTATGAGACGGCATTAAAGCTGATAAATGACGCAAAGGCTTATTACATAGATATACCGGATTTTAAATTCCTGGAGGGTATGTTATACGTCGAACAGAAACGTTATAAAAAAGCTATTGAGATGTTCAAAGAATGCATAGCGATGGGCGAATATAAAGGTTTATTTATCACCATGGGTGGTACGGGCAGCTACAGGGCACGCTACATGATTGCTTATTGTTATGAAAAACTAGGCAGACTTCATGATGCTGTTAAAGAGTATATCGAAATTTTAAAAACCAATCCCAATTATCAGGATGTTTTTGTAGGGCTTTTTGACTTATTTGTACGAAATGAAAAACCTGAGAGTGTAAGGGAATTTTTCGATAAATACGTTGACAAGAGGAATCTTGCAAATTTTGCTATCCTTGCAAAGCTTTACATGAATATTGGAAGATTCGATATTGCAAAGGAATATCTTGATGAAGTCGATATGGACATAGCAGGGCTGAATACTTTAAAAGGCATTGCGTGTATGGGGATGAAGGACTATCAAAAAGCCATTGAGTTTTTTGACAAAGAACACAAAAAGGCAAAAAGCGATGCACTTTACCATAAAATCTTGTGCCATTTAATACTTAAAGAAGTTGAAATGGCAAAAAGGATCTTATGGGAAATCGAAGATTCTGCCGATAAAAAACTTTTTCTTACGATTTTAGGTGAAATTAAGGCAAGTTACTATGAAGTAAAGGATAGCTATTTTAAGCTGCTTGAAAAGCTGATTCAATTTGGTGAATTCGATTTATTCAATGAACTTTTGAAGCTTTATACAGGAGTTTTTACGAGAGACGATTATGTGAGATATGGACACATGATGAAGGATAAAGGTTTTGATGAACTTGCGGTAGCCGCCTATATAAAAGCCGCTGACCTTAATTGCGAAGACTCTTCAGTTTACAGATACCTTGCCGAAAAAGCATTGGAGCAAAATATGACTGATGAAGCTTTGGTCTTTACGGCAAGAGCTTTTAATATCGATAGAATGGATGTGGACAATTATGCTTTGATGTATAAGATATATAAAGTGACGGGGCGAAATGATGAAGCGGAAAGAGTAAGTAAATCAATAAAGGAAATTTACCCCGAAATAGAGCTTGAAGAAATTGTTCGATAAAATTATGGCAAAAATCCACAAAAATCTACAAAGAAAGAAGAAATTAGTAGAAAAAAGAAATTAAAACTGAAAGAACAAAGAAAAATGGGAAATTCGAGCTATATCGGACATTAATTTTTGTAAATCTTTCATCGATAAAATAAGTGAATGAAAAGTTCGGTCCGGCCGGCCGAAAATTAATCCCCGCAAGGAAGCGGGAGAATAAAATCAGGGAGGAAGAGATTTATGAGGATTAACCACAATATTAGTGCGCTTAATGCGTACAGGCAGCTATCAGTAAACAACACTGCGCTTCAGAAGTCCCTTGAGAAACTATCATCTGGCTACAGAATCAATAGAGCCGGGGACGATGCTGCCGGTCTTGCCATCTCAGAGAAGATGAGGGCCCAGATTAGGGGTCTCGATATGGCTATAAAAAACGCTCAAGACGGAATATCTTTAATTCAGACTGCTGAAGGAGCTTTAAATGAAACACATGCAATATTACAAAGAATGAGGGAATTAGCTGTTCAGGCTGCAAATGATACTAATACCCCTGATGATAGAGATGCACTTCAGAAGGAAGTTAATCAGTTAATTGCTGAGATTGATAGAATAGCAAAAAATACAGAGTTTAATACTAAAGTATTACTTAGCGGAAGTTTTGCTACAACTGCACTAAATTTCCAAATAGGAGCTAACCAGAACCAAAGTATTACATTAACTATTCAGGATATGAGTGCAAGTGGGTTAAGTATAACCAATATTAGTATAACAACTGATTTAACAGCAATAAATACTGCTATTTCAACAATTGATGCGGCAATTAAGAAGGTGTCTGACGAAAGAGCAAAATTGGGTGCTTACCAAAATCGATTAGAACACACCATTAACAATCTGTCAGTGGCGGAGGAAAATCTCGTTGCTGCCGAATCCCGCATCCGTGATGTAGATATGGCCAAGGAAATGATGGAATTTACGAGACAAAGCATCCTCCAGCAGGCGGCGACGGCAATGCTCGCCCAGGCCAACATGATGCCGCAGTCGGTGCTGAAGCTGTTGGGTTAATTCAAAATCGGTTTTTGGGCATATAATAAAGCCCCGGGCAACCGGGGCTTTAGTTTGTGCGCCCGGCATGGGCGTTAACTCGGTGGTGAAAGTCCACTGCAGGCGAGGCAGCACTAGTCTGCTAGCCAAAGGCAAGGGTGTCCGCCGTGAGGTGGAATCCGAAGGAAGCCGGAGGCAAAGCCACGACTCGATGAACAAGAACCCCATACGAGGCTAGACCGCTTGGATGAGCTGGCGTTACACAGCGAAATCCCAGACTGCCAAGGGGCGGTAGAGTATATGGGGCGAGTGCGGGGCGAAGGTTAACGCTCTTACCCGGGGAGGCCTGCCGGTAACGCCAGGTAAAGCTGGTAACCCATGCTGAAAGGCATGGCTGAATCGGCAGGAGTCAGCAGAGGGCATAGTACCCTGGAGGTCATGGACTTCAGGGGAAGGCCCAAACATCAAGTAAGAGGTGAGACCGATGAGTTCGAGAGAAGAGCGAAGACGCTAGATGTCCCCGGAAGGGGCCTACCCGCGGGAGGAAGTGGTGAAGCCACAGGGGACTGAGGGAGGGCCGAGTTCTTCTCCGGCACGAAACGGAGAATCACCTCACGGGGACAACGATAGCGGCCTGATGGAGCGGGTGGTAGAAAGAAACAACATGCTAGCAGCCCTAAAACGGGTAGAGCGGAACGGAGGCGCGCCCGGCATAGACGGCATCCCGACCGAACGGCTTCGGGACCAAATCCGTGCCGAATGGCCACGCATCCGGCAAGAACTGCTTTCGGGGACCTACAAGCCCAAGCCCGTGCGCCGGGTCGAAATCCCGAAACCCGGGGGAGGCAAACGGCTTTTAGGAATCCCCACCGTAATGGACCGCCTCATCCAACAGCACCCACCTACGGTGGGTACCCGCCTGCAAGTATTAACACCAATATTTGACGTAGGATTTTCGGAGCACAGTTACGGATTTCGGCCCCGGAAAAGGGCCCACGATGCAATAAGGGAAGCAAGACGATACGTACAAGAAGGATATGAATGGGTAGTCGACCTGGACATAGAGAAATTCTTCGACCGGGTAAACCACGACATACTCATGGCCCGGGTGGCCCGGAAAGTGAAAGATAAAAGGGTATTAACTCTCATTCGCCGATACCTGCAGGCAGGCGTCATGATAAACGGAGTAGTGATGGAAACAACAGAAGGGACACCCCAGGGTGGCCCAATAAGTCCGCTTCTAGCCAACATACTGCTGGACGAGCTGGACAAAGAACTTGAAAAGAGGGGCCACAAATTCGTCCGATACGCAGACGACTGCAACATCTACGTCAAGAGCAAGCGGGCTGGAGAAAGAGTCATGGAAAGCATAAAGAGATACTTGCAGGAGCGATTAAAGCTCAAAATAAACGAACAAAAGAGCGCGGTAGATCGTCCGTGGAAGCTGAAATTTCTAGGGTTCAGCATGCATAAGGCAAAAGGAGGGCAAATACTCATCCGCCTAGCACCACAAACTATCGAACGTGTAAAGACGAAAATACGGGATATAACGGCCCGGAACAAACCAGTAAGCATAGCCGAACGCATAGGACGTCTAAACACCTATCTAGGAGTATGGATGGGCTACTTTGCCCTGGCTGAAACGCCCAGCGTATTCAAGGACCTGGATGGCTGGATACGCCGGAGGCTACGTATGTGCCTTTGGAAGCAGTGGAAGCGGGTACGTACGAGGTATCGTGAGCTTCGGGCACTGGGGTTACCGGAGCGGGTAGTGCATGAATTCGCCAATGCTCGGAAGGGGCCATGGCGGATGGCTCACGGACCAATGAACAGAGCCCTGGGCAACGCCTACTGGCAATCCCAGGGCCTGACGAGCTTAATCGAACGCTATCAGAGGCTTCGTGAAGCTTGGTGAACCGCCGGATGCGGGCCCGCATGTCCGGTGGTGTGAGGGGACGGGGGTTAGTCACCCCCTCCTACTCGATATATGGAATATGCTAATTTAGGAGGCGAAGTATGCAAAGAAAAATACTAAAAGGCTTACTTTCGCATCAATACGAGCATCCCTTTGACAAAAAAGCAAAGGATACTTTAAAATCCTACAAATTCCTCGAAACGCTTGTTAGAGCTTTTAATGCTCAAGGTATAGAAAGACTTCTTCGGATTCAGTATACGGGAAGCAATATGAAGGTGAATGAAAAGAATTTTCCCGAGATTTACGATATACTTTGTGAAGCCTGCAGCATCTTAGACATGCCTTTTGTGCCGAAGCTTTACATAAGGTGGAACTACGGGATAAACGCAATGACAGCAGGAGTTGAAGATCCTATCATAGTATTAAATTCCGGGGCGGTGGACCTTCTTTCAAGGGAAGAACTTTTATTTGTAATTGGACACGAACTCGGGCATATAAAGAGCATGCACGTTTTGTACCACCAGATGGCGCAGGTTTTCCCTATACTGGGCGAACTAGTAGGATCTATTACCCTTGGTGCTGGGAAACTTCTTTCGGCTGGGCTTCAGGTAGCCCTTTTAAACTGGGTGAGGATGTCGGAATTTACTGCGGACCGTGCGGGACTTCTCACCTGTCAGGATCCAGAAGTGGCGGCAGTAGCTTTGATGAAGCTTGCAGGCGTTCCAAAAAAGTATTTTGATAAAATCCGTGTGGAGGAATTTATAAATCAGGCAAAAGAGTTTGAAGATTACGACTACGATACATTGGATAAGGTTGCAAAGTATTTGAGCATAATGTGGCAGGACCATCCCTGGACGGTAATGAGGGCTTCCGAGCTTTTTAAATGGGTGGAAAGCGGAGAATATGAAGGTATAATGAGAGATTATAGTGAGAAAATTGCATAAAAATTAAAATTGATTCTGGTGTAGAAGGTCAATTTTAAAATCTTCATATTTTTCATGATTTATGATAGAATTAAAGAAGCGAACTCCGCCATTGTTTTGTGTGCGACGCTGGTATTCGTGAGCAAGGTAATTTTAAATGGATTTGAAGGAAATAAAATTAATCCATGAAGATTTAAAGGAAGTTACAATCGAAGATGTAGAAAAGATATACAGAAATTTAGAAAATATCTATAATCAATTACTGATGAAACAAAACATAGATATCCAAAAGTGTTTTTGCGGAGGCAATGAAAACTTTCTTTTAGAGTTGAAAAAGTCATTTTCAAAGGCTGTTGAGATAAATTTAATAGTATCATTTTTGCTGGAATCAGGGGTAAGATTGATTATCGAGGATTTAATTGAGGCAAAAAAGAGGAATTGTCCGATTAGAATTGTAACCGGCAGGTATTTAAATATCACCCAGCCTTCTGCCCTTTATTTGATAAAGGATAGATTGGGAGATTATGTGGATTTTAATGAGAGATATGAAAAATGGACTCAACAATAAAATACTACGATGAAAATGCAAAGGCTTTTTTTGAAAATACCAAGGATGCGGATATGAAGGAAGTTTATGAGCTTTTTTTAAAATATTTACCCCCGGAGGCAAAAATCCTTGACCTTGGCTGCGGGTCAGGAAGGGATACAAAGTATTTTTTGGAAAAAGGCTATGATGTAACGGCAGTAGACGGCTCAATTGAAATGGTAAAGCTTTCTACGCATTTTACGGGAAAGCAAACCCTTCATCTAACCTTTGATGAAATTAATTTTAACGATGAATTTGACGGAGTTTGGGCGTGTGCCTCGCTATTGCATGTGCCTCGAAGCAAAATTAACCCTGTATTTAAAAAAATTTATTTAGCCCTGAAAAAGGGCGGTGTTTTTTATTCTTCCTATAAATACGGAAACAAAGAAGAATTTAGAAATGGACGGTTTTTTAACAATTATGATGAAATTTCATTTAATGAGCTTTTAAAAAATCATCCTTATTTTACATTACTTGAAATGAAGGTTACCGGCGATGTTAGAAAAGGCAGGGAAAATGAAAAATGGTTGAATGTAGTTTTGAGAAAGGAGTAATGCATCATTGCAAATAAGTCATATAAAATTTGCTTGGAAATATGCAGGTTTTTCTACCTCACCATCTTCAAAATTTGATTAATTTTATCTATGTCAAATTCTTCAGGGTCAAATGAACCTCCTACCCATTGAAGCATTAATTTATGTTCCGGATGACGAGGGTTTTTTATTGCTTCAAGGAAGTTTTGATATCCCCAGGGGCCTCCTACGTCTTCGGGAGGGCAGTTTCTTTTTCCTGCTATACATACAGGATATTTTATACCTTCTTGTGGTTCAAGCACTTTTTCAACTAAGATGTTGTGTTCCCAATTATCGCCAAAATCGTAAATATAGAGGAATTTATCTTTTGGTTCAAAATTCATGTTGCTTAATTTAAACCTTTTAGCATTTTTGAATTCATAATCATCGTAAAGGTCCCAACCATCATCCTTTTCACCTATTACCATATCGCCAACCCTGAATTCATAAAGGTGGTATCCAGACCATCCCATTACACATTGTATAATCGTATTTAGCTTATAAAATGTTATATCTTCTTTTACCAAAATCCTCCTCCAAACAGGAGGTTTTATATCTTTAAGAGTTATTTTCAACTGAAGGATTTTCATAATTTTAACTCCTTTCGTTTATTCAATGATATTACTATTTAAAATTATATAAAATCGAACAAATTCCTTCTACAAAAATTTTAGCTTTCTTAAAAAGGATTTTTAGAATTAAAAAAGAAAATATGATATACTATCAAAAAAGGTAATCTTTTGGCTTTATAGGAGGAAAAAATAAATGGGAGTTTATAATCAGGATTATTTGCGGATGATAGCTTCACCGGAAGTAGTAAAAAGAGGCATCGCCTATTATGAATCAGGAGCAGTAAAAAACATTAAGCTTGAAGGAGAATTGCTTCATGCCGTTGTTAAAGGCAGTGAAGATTATGATGTTTTTTTACATATAGAAGGTAATTTTGTAAAAGGTTACAGATGTACATGCCCTGCGTATTTTCAATTTGATGGTGCCTGCAAACATGTGATTGCCGTTTTTTGCCATATTTTTGAGAATGGGCTGCCGAGTAAGAATAGTAACAAACACAAAGCTATCAAAGAAGATAATTACATAGAAGATTATGTTTTATTGGAACTATTAAAAAATAGCAATAGCGAAATTAAAAAGCAAGAAGTAAGGGTGGAATACTATTTTGAGTTTAAAAAGTATAATGTACACGATTTTGTATGCAGCATGCACATGCGCATTGGGGATAAACGTTTATATGTGTTAAAGGACATAAAAGAGTTTATTGAAAAAATAGAAAATAATCTGCCCTTTAGTTTCGGTAAGTTATTCAATTTTAATCCTCTGCTCCATGAGTTTTCAAAAGAAGACGCCGAAGTGTTAAACATTATAAAAGAATTATATGAGATAGAACGCAGTATATCGATTTATAGTACTCCTAATGTTTTGTTAGAAGGAAAATACGTCAATTTAAATTACAATTTTTTAATGAAAGTTGCTAAAGCATTGGGGAATAAACCTGTTAACATGATAAGTCCCTTCGAAAAGTTAATAAGCTTTGAAGTTAACGATTTGCCTTTCAATATTAAAATAGAAAAAAATAATGACGGTATATATGTTAAACCTGATGGGGAAATGGGATTACCTTTGGATAGGGAAGAAAGAATTATTTTAAAGGACGATAAGGTATATTTGTTAAATAATAATGAACAAATATTTCCAATCGTTAAAGGTCTTTATTTAAAAGGCCGGAATGAGTTAAAGTTTACAGGGGAAAATCAACATAAGCTGTTTTCTGTATTACCTCGCTTGCAGGAATTTAAAAATATTGAGCTTTCCGAAGACCTGAAACACGCGATAGAAAGGAAACCCCTTAAATTTAAAATGCATATCGAAGGGTATAAAAAAGGAATTGCTATTGATGTTAAGTTTATTTACGGCGAAAAAGAGTTTAATCCCTTTACGAATGAAAGTTTACCACATCTTATTGTAAGGGATTATGAAAAAGAAATGTATATTTTAAAACTTTTAGAAGACGCCGGTTTTTCAATAGAAAGAGGAAGGGCAGTGCTTCAAGATGAGGAAAAGCTTTATATTTTTATAAAAGAAGTTTTGCCGAACCTTGCTCAAATGGGGGAAGTTTATTACTCTTCTGATGTAAAGCATCTTTTTTCCATAAAAACCCCGAAAATAAGGTCATCTATAAGTTATTTATGCGGAAACCTTCTTAAAATAAAAACTGATTTTGAAGACATTGATGTGTGGACGGCAGAGGAGATATTGCATTCTATCAAGGAGAAAAAGAAGTTTTTTAGATTGAAAGACGGTTCTTTTATTTCTTTGGAAGAAAACCGCATTAAGAAATTGGCTGAGCTTTTGGAGGATGTATCAAGAGAAGATATAGAACAAAACAGGGTAAACCTTTCCAAATACCGATTTTTAGGTTTTTTAAACAATTTAAAGGATAAATCAGATGTTCCTTTTGAGCAGGCAGAAGAGTTTGAAAGGGTTATTGATAATATTGTAAATTCAAAACATCAAAAGGTAGAACCTCCTGAAAGTTTAAAAGGGATATTAAGGGAATACCAGGTTACCGGGTTCAAATGGCTGAAGGTACTTGCAGAAAACGGGCTTGGAGGTATTCTGGCAGATGATATGGGGCTTGGTAAAACCCTTCAGGCGATAAGTTTTTTGCTTTCGGTAAAAGAGTCAAAAATTTCTCCTCACACTTCCCTTATAGTTGCACCTTCAACCTTAATGTTTAACTGGGAAAACGAAATTGCAAGATTTGCGCCTCAATTAAAAACGGCGGTAGTATCCGGATCAGTTTTTGAAAGGAAAAAACTAATAAAAAAACTTAATGAATATGATGTAATAATTACCTCGTATCCGCTTTTAAGAAATGACCTCGAATTTTATATCCGTCATAACTTTTACTGTGTTATATTGGACGAAGCCCAGCATATCAAAAATTTCGATTCCCTTAATGCAAAATCGGTTAAAAAATTAAAATCCAATGTCAGGTTTGCTCTTACAGGGACTCCTATTGAAAATTCCTTAGCGGAATTATGGTCAATTTTTGATTTTATAATGCCGGGCTACCTTTATTCTTATAAAAAATTCAATGAATACTACCAAAAGCCTATAATAGAAGGAAATAATGAAGCCTTAGAGGAACTTAAAAAGTTAATATCCCCTTTTGTTTTAAGAAGAACTAAGAATGATGTTTTAAAGGAACTGCCGGAAAAAACAGAAACCACCCTAATGGTTGAAATGACTCCCCAGCAGAAAAAAATCTACCTTTCATATTTAAAAAATATAAAAGGGGAGCTGGAAGAAAGGATAGAGCGGGAAGGTTTTGAAAAAAGCAGAATGCATATTTTTTCAGGGCTTTTAAGATTAAGACAGATATGTTGCCATCCGGCGTTGTTTATTGAAAATTACAAAGGAACAAGCGGGAAAATGGAGTTATTGGAGGAATTGTTACAGGAATTGATGGATAGCGGCAGGAGGGTCTTAATATTTTCTCAATTTACATCTATGCTTTCCATTATAAGAAAAATGTTGGAAGAAATGAGCATTAAATACGCCTATCTTGACGGGAGCACATGTGTTAATGAAAGAAAAAGGATAGTAGATGATTTTAATAACGGCAGCGGACGGGTATTTTTGCTTTCGCTGAAAGCGGGAGGAGTGGGATTAAACCTCACATCAGCTGATACGGTTATACACTTTGACCCCTGGTGGAACCCTGCCGTTGAAAATCAAGCCTCAGACCGGGCTCACAGAATCGGGCAGAAAAACAATGTGCAGGTTTTCAGGCTTATAACTAAGGGGACCATAGAAGAGAAGATAAATGAACTGCAGATGAAAAAGAAGGACCTTATCAATTCGGTTGTAACCGAAGGCGAGTTTTTCATAAACTCCTTAACCAAGGAAGAGTTGATGGAATTGTTCAGAATTTAGGGAAAGCAGCTTTAAAGAGTATAGCGATAATGAAATGTTTACAAAAGGTGCGAAAATTGATAATATTAAAGCAAATATATAAAAAGAGGCAGTTTTTGAAAGAAGGTGTAAAAATGCCTTTACCAAAAGAGGATAGAATATATACTTATTCGGATTATATTAATTGGCCGGAAAATCAAAGAATAGAATTAATTGATGGTAAAGTTTACCTGATGACTTTTCCTTCACGAATCCATCAAAAAACCTTAGGGAAAATTTTTTATCAATTCGCTAATTATCTAAAAGATAAATCGTGTGAAGTATATATGGCTCCTTTTGATGTAAGATTCCCTGATGAAAATGAAGAGGACGAGAAAGATATAAAGAATGTGGTTCAGCCGGACATAGTCGTTGTATGTGATGAAACCAAGCTTGACGAGAAGGGATGTACGGGAGCTCCTGATTTGATAGTAGAAATCATTTCGCCTTCGACAGCCCAGAAAGATAAGCTACATAAGTTTAACTTGTACGAAAAACATGGAGTAAAAGAGTACTGGATAGTAGAACCCGAAAACAAAATCTTAAATGTGTTTATTTTACAGGAGAACAAAAGATACGGACGGCCTGAAATATATACGCAAGATGACAAAGTAAAAGTTTCTATTTTCGAAGATTTGATGATTGATTTAAAAGATATTTTTTAGAAATCATAGAAATGGACGAAGGGCTAAATTTATAAATCAGGCTAAGGAATTTGAGGATTACGACTGATAATAACGTGAAAGGTGAGAGCTGAGCACGTGCATTGTTGATGATTATTTTGCCTTAGCCTGTGTTAAAAAGAAAATTGCCATATATATGTTATAATAATCCTGGAAGATTGCCGTTTTTAATAAATAGATAAAAATTGAATAAATTATCAGTATTTTACAAAGGAGTGGATAAAATGTATTCCTGTGCTCAATGCACCATTCATTCATGCAGGACAGGGGATATGTCAAAAGCTCCCAAAAACTGTCCCTGCCTTGAGGAAGGCAGGGATGAAATATTAGAGAAATATTTTTTGGAAGAAAACCAAAAGTTGGCTTATTTTTCTGCATTGGTTGAAAGCGAAGGCTATTGTAAAAAGACAAGAATCGAAGAGATTATGGATTTTTCCAGAAAATGCGGTTTTAAAAATCTGGGAATAGCATTCTGTATAGGTCTTAACCAGGAAGCTAAAATAGTGGCTGAAATTTTGACTGCCAACGGATTTGAGGTTAATTCTGTTGTATGCAAAAACTGCAGCATACCCAAAGAGGTTATAAACATAAAAGAAAGCGAGAAAGTGAGGCCTGGAACTTACGAGCCCATGTGCAACCCCATTGGGCAGGCCTTTTTCTTAAACAAGGCTGGGACGGATTTGAACATAGTTTTGGGGCTTTGTGTCGGGCATGATTCGCTTTTTATGAAGTACTCAAAGGCACCGGTTACAGTCCTGGCGGTTAAAGATAGAGTATTAGGTCATAATCCGCTTGCTGCCATTTACCTTTCAAAGGGATATTATAAAAATAAACTATTCCCTGAAAACACTTAAATCAAATCTTTTCTCTATTACGTAAGATTAGCCCCGGAAAAAATCAAAGCCGGGGTTTTAATTATAATCCCAAAAGTATTCTTATTTTTTCCTATAGTTCATTTAATTTATCTTTTGTTATTATGCCGATTCTTTTTTATTAACCTTTTATTTCTATCTTTTTTTGGGCTATTTTATGTTAATATAGTTATAAAAAAGATCAATGCCTGGGGGAAAATCAGAGCGATGAAAAATAAAGATAAAGTTTATAACATTTTAAAGGAGCTGTCGAAAAATATAAATATTAAGGAGAAAAAGGGGTTAACTGCTCAAGAAATTGCAGATAAATTAAACTTAAAAAGAAATGTAGTAAGCCATTTATTAAATGAGCTTTGCCAGGAAGGCAAAGTAATTAAAATAAATACGCGACCGGTATATTTTTTGGATAAAGAAGTTTTTGAAGAGAAATCTAAGGAATTAAAGGAAATCACAAAAAACGGAGAATTAAACATTAAAATTTCTGCGGACGATCCATTTACAAAACTCATAGGATATAACGGCAGTTTAAAAACTCAGGTTAAACTTTGCAAATCTGCAGCCTCTTACCCTCCCAACGGGCTACCCATTTTACTTGTAGGGAATACGGGGGTAGGGAAAAGCTATATTGCCCAGCTGATATACGAATATGCCAAATCAATCTCCGCTATTGATGAAAATGCCCCATATGTGATATTTAATTGTGCTGAATACGCTCATAATCCCGAGCTGTTATCCGCAAATTTATTTGGATATGTAAAAGGCGCTTTTACAGGTGCTGAAAAGGATAAACCCGGCCTTTTGGAGGAGGCTGACGGCGGGTATTTATTTTTAGATGAAGTCCACCGGCTTTCTCCGGAAGGACAAGAAAAGCTTTTTTTGTTTTTGGACAGGGGAATTTTTAGAAGGCTGGGAGAGACGGGAAACTGGCGCACGGCAAAGGTGAGATTTATATTTGCAACAACGGAAGACCCGGAACAAAGCCTTATAAAGACTTTTTTAAGAAGAATTCCTCTTATAGTAAATATTCCTTCCCTTCACGAAAGGCCGCTGCATGAAAAGCTTCAGCTTATTTACAGGTTTTATAAGCAGGAAGCAAAAACCATAGGTAAAGATATACTGCTGAGCAAGCAGGTATTAAACGTTTTATTAAAAAATAAAATATCGGGAAATATCGGTGAACTCGTAAATATAATTAAATTCAGCTGCGCACAGGCTTATAATTCTACCTGTAATGCTCATGTAAAAGATAAGACAAATGTTCTCAGGATTCATCTTTATGACTTACCCAAAGAATTTCAATATCATCCTGAAATTGTTAAAAACAATGTTTACTTTAATTCAATGCTGATTTCCAGCAGCAAAAAAGATGAAGAATTAATCGTAAACGGCGATGAGCAAAGAGAAATCAATGAAATATTAAAAAACATATTTTTACTTTTTGAAAAATATGAGAAGGCAAATATAGGAGAGGATGACTTAAAACGGGAAGCGCTAATACTTTTAAATGAATTTACGGATAAAGTCATTTTTAAAAATGAAAATACTTATTCGGATTCGGTGGTTTTCGGTGCGATAAAAAACGTCATAGAAAATGTTTTAAATATACTCCAAAATATGTACGGGGTAAAACATTACGGAAATTCTGCGCTGGTAATTACTCATCTGATAAACTATATCTTAAATGAGCTTTACGACACGGATATTGAACAAAGTTCAAAAGGCATAAATGATGTCTTAAACATTTTAAAAGAGATATTCCCGAGGGAATATGTTATTGCCAGCAAGATGGTGGATTTAATTGAGGTAAATATAGATATTAAACTTAATAAAATAGCACTTATATTTTTGACCGTTTATCTTAAAAGTCTAAATAAAATAGATAGTGCGAATCTAATAAATTCCATAATAATAGCTCATGGATATTCAACAGCAAGCAGCATTGCAAGTGTGGCCAACAGGCTCCTGGGGCAATTCGTTTTTGAAGCTTTCGATATGCCCATAGAAATGTCTACCCAGGAAATAACGGTAAAGATTCAGGAGTACCTGAAAAATATTGATACGAAAAAAGGGATTATTATATTAGTAGACATGGGTTCTCTTGAGGAGCTATACAAATCCCTTTTGGATTTCGTAGAAGGGGATATAGCTATTATAAACAATATTACCACCCAGTTAGCTTTAGATGTGGGAAACAGGATAATGCAGAATCAACCAATAGAGCAGATTGTGACCGAGGCGATACAGAAAAACAATATAAGCTATAAGTTTATAAGGAATAAGAAAAGCAGAAAAAACGCGATTCTTACTACCTGCATTACCGGTATTGGCACGGCAAAAAAAATTAAAGATCTTTTAAAGGAATGTTTTGCCAATGAGAATATTGAGATAATACCTTACGATTACGGTAGGCTAAAGGGCAATGGAATTAAAGATTCAATATTTAAAAATTATAATGTGAAACTCATCATAGGGACATCGGACCCGGGGATAAAAGAAATACCTTATCTTTCATTAGAAGATTTGATTGCCGGGAAAGGGGATACCTTCCTTGGGAAAGTGTTATCCGGGGTGGTGGATGATAGCACGATATCTCAAATTAACCAGACGGTGGTAAGGCTTTTTTCCCTGCAAAACGTTATCCAGCATTTGACCATCTTAAATCCGGATAAAATAATAAATCAGGTAGAAAAAGCGGTATCCGATTTGGAGCGGTTTATCGGAGTGAGATTCCCAAACGACCTGAAAATAAGCCTATATATTCATATAAGTGTAATGATAGAGCGTCTGGTGATGAAAGAACCAATAATGTCTTACAGTAATTTAAAGGAATTCAAACAGTGTCATAGACAGTTTATCGATTTTGTAAAAACCTCATTCAGTGTAATAGAGGAGATTTATAAAATAGATGTACCCTTAGAGGAAATTGGTTTTATCTTTGAATTAATAAAAGCAAAACTAAAAGATTTACCTATATAAATTGAATAATCCTAATACTGTAAAACAGCATTTCTTTAGAAAATGCTGTTTTTTTTATTGTTACACTAATTGGTATACTTTTTGCTATTTTAATTAACACAGCAATATTTTCTAAAGAAAGGGGAGGAGCTTTTGAATACACCAAATATATTACTAACAAGAATAGATAACCGACTGGTGCATGGACAGGTAGGGGTAACTTGGGTGAAATCCATAGGTGCAAATCTTATTGTAGTTGTTGACGATGAGGTAGCAAAAGATCCGATACAGCAGCAATTGATGAAAATGACGGCAGAAATAGCAGGAGTAGGGATTAGATTTTTTACAGTTGAACATACGATAAATGTTATTTACAAAGCTTCTCCATCTCAAAAAATATTCATTGTTTGTAAAACACCCGAGGTAGTGAGAAAACTGCTGGATGGAGGAGTGCCAATAAAAGAAGTAAATGTGGGCAATATGCATTTTTCTCCGGGGAAAAAACAGCTCAGCAAAAAGGTATATGTGGATGAAAAAGATTTAGATGATTTATACTACATTAAATCAAAGGGGGTGGAGCTTTACATTCAGGACGTTCCCGATGACAAAAAAGAATATCTGAATGAAAGGAGCTGATTTTATGCACAGTGTAACTTTAACTCAAGCACTGCTTTTATCATTAGTAGCTATTATTGTAGGCGTGGATTTCTGGCTTGAAGCGTTTTTCCTGTTCAGACCGATTATTGTAGGAACTTTAACAGGACTGATTCTTGGTGATGTTACAACCGGGTTAATTGCAGGTGGACTAACCGAATTGGCCTTTGCCGGATTAACTCCTGCAGGAGGAACTCAGCCTCCCAACCCGATTTTGGCGGGATTGATGACTACGGTTATTGCGTATACCACCGGTACTGACCCAAAAACGGCCATTGGTCTGGCATTACCGTTTAGCTTTTTAATGCAATACATTATTTTGTTCTACTATTCCACATTTTCATTTTTCATGTCAAAAGCAGATCGATATGCAGAAGAAGCAGATATAAAAGGACTTGCTAAGATAAATATCATTACCACATCCATAGTTGCTTTAAGCTACGGCATAATCGTATTTTTAAGTGTTTATGTAGCCCAGGACTTAATGAAAGTGATAGTTCAATCCATGCCTGCATGGCTTACTCATGGATTTGAAGTAGCCGGTGGAATATTACCTGCTGTAGGGTTTGGTATGCTGTTAAGAGTGATGATGAAAGCAGAATACACCCCCTATCTGATTATCGGTTTCTTCATTGCTTCGTTTATACCCTTCTCAAACTTATTACCGGTAGCGGTAATCGGTGTGGCATTAGCTCTGTATGAATACTTCCACACTAAGGATCAATTTGCTTTTGATGGCGGTAAAGTGGCGAAGGGAGATGATTTTAGTGAAGGAATCTAATAAAAAGATATTTACTAAGAAAGATATTACAAAACTCGCGATATTTTCTTCGCTTTTACAGGCCAGCTTTAACTATGAGAGAATGCAGGCAGGCGGTTTTACCTTAGCACAACTGCCCTTCCTGAAAAAGATATATAAAGATGATAAAAAAGCCCTTTCTAATGCAATGAAAGACAATCTGGAATTTATAAATACCCATCCGAATTTAGCAGGATTTTTAATGGGACTTCTTCTTTCCTTAGAAGAGAACCGGGAAGATAGAGATGTTATTAGAGGATTAAAAGTGGCTCTTTTTGGACCACTGGCAGGTATAGGCGATGCCATTTTCTGGTTTACTTTGCTACCGATAATGGTAGGTATCTGTGCATCTTTTGCAATGCAGGGAAGTCTGATAGGACCGCTGCTGTTTTTCTCAGTTTATTTGACAATTTGGCTATTGAGGATACCACTTACTCACTTGGGATATAACCTGGGAGTAAATGCTATAGAAATTATAAAGGAACAATCTAAAATATTTTCGAAAGTAGCCTCAATTCTTGGAGTTACCGTTATAGGAGGATTAATCGCCAATTACGTTCATATAAATGTCCTTATCCAAATTCCAATAAATCAAGAGCATGTAGTATCGTTGCAGACCGACTTTTTCGATAAAATATTCCCGAACATTTTGCCCCTTGGATATACTTTATTAATGTTCTATTTACTGAAAAAGAAGAAGGTAAGCCCGGTTACTCTCATTATCACAACTTTCATAATAGCCATACTTTCATCTTATTTAGGAGTGTTATAAGGTGAATAATATAATAATCATTACAGGGCACGGGAAATATGCTACCGGGCTAAAAAATGCAATAGAGTTAATCACAGGTATTACCGATGGAATATACTCAGTTGATTTTGAAGAAAATGATTCCGATACTATTTTAAAAAATAAAATTGAAAAAATCATAGAAGAAAATAAAAACAGAGATTTATTGATTATTTGCGATATTGTTGGCGGAACACCCTTTAAAATTTCCGCAGAATTTTCAATGGGTAGCAACAGGATAATCGAAGTAGTTGCAGGGTGCAATTTAAGCGGAATACTGGAGGTAGTTTTACAAAAAGATAAATTAACGGTAAAAGAATTAGCTGAAATGGCTGTTAATGCTACAAAAAATACCGTATTAAATTTAAATAAAGATATGGATAAAACGCCGGATCAAAAAGAAAAAGAAATTGATGAAGGTATTTAGTTTTAATTTACTCGACTGTTTTTACAGTCGAGTATAATTTATTTTTTAATTTCAGGAGGTAAAAGATGGCTCTAATAAATACAAAAATAATGCTGGAAGATGCAAGGAAAAATAAATATGCCGTTGGTGCCTTTAATATACACAATCTTGAAACATTAAAGGCAGTGGTAAAAGCTGCAGGGGAAATGAATTCACCCTTAATTTTGCAAACAACTCCGGGTACGATTAAACATGCGGGAGAAGACTATATTGCAGAAATGGCGAGAATTGCATCGGAGAGATACAATATACCGATAGCTTTGCATCTGGATCACGGTAATTCTTTCGATTTAGTTGTAAAATGCATAAAAGCCGGATACACCTCCGTTATGATTGATGGCTCAATGCTTCCTTATGAGGAAAACATTGCTTTGACAAAGAAAGTAGTAGAAGTGGCTCATGCGGCAGGGGTTACGGTAGAAGCTGAACTGGGAAGTATAGTAGGTGTGGAAGATGAATTGTATATAAATGAGGAAAAGAGGGCTTTAACGGATCCGGAAAGGGCAGCGGACTTTGTAGAAAAAACCAAAGTAGATTCGCTGGCTGTGGCAATCGGAACCGCCCATGGAATGTATAAAGGCGAGGTAAAGCTTGATTTTGAAAGATTGGAAAAAATATCAAAGTTGGTGGAAATCCCACTCGTGCTTCACGGTGCTTCAGGGGTACCGGATGAATTGGTGAAAAGGGCAATAGAGTTAGGGATTGCAAAGATAAATATTGCTACAGAGTTAAAAATATCCTTTGCCAGTGCCATTAAAGAATTTTTTAGAGAAAACCCTGAAGAAAATGACCCGAGAAAATACTTGTTGCCGGCGGAAAAAGCGGTGGAGGATATTGTAAAAATGAAGATAAGATTATTTGGCTGTGAGGGGAAGGCATGATATTGACGGTTACGCTGAATCCTTCAGTTGATCGAAGTTACAGGGTGGATAATTTTCAAATTGGAAAAGTATTCAGGGCCGATGAAGAAAATTTTGTTGCAGGAGGAAAGGGAATAAATGTAACAAAGGTGATAAGGGCTCTGGGAGAGGAAGTAAAAGCCACGGGGTTTTTAGGAGGAAAATCCGGCGAGTTTATTGAAGAAGAACTTAAAAAAAATGGTGTAGATACAGAATTTATTAGAATAAAAGGAGAAACGCGCACCTGTATTGCAATTCTTGACCCCATTGCGGGGACTCAAACTGAAATATTAGAAAAGGGGCCGGAGGTATCCTCAAAGGAGTTCGAAGAATTTTTAAAACACTTCAAGGATATATCAAAAGGTTGCGAAATCGTAGTTGCTTCCGGCAGTTTACCGGCAGGACTTTCGGTGAATACATATGAAATGCTGATAAAAATTGCCAAGGAAAATGAGGCTAAATTCATCTTGGATACCAGCGGAATCTACCTTGAAAAGGCTTTAAATGCAAAACCTTTCATGATAAAGCCCAACAAAGAAGAATTGGAAAAACTTATTGAAAAAAGTTTAAATGATATAAACGAAATTAAAAAGGCAGCAGTATCACTTCATGATAGGGGAATACCTTATGTAGTTGTGTCCTTGGGAAGTGAGGGAGCGGTAATATCCTGCGAAGAAGGGGTATTTATGGCGATTCCGCCCAAAATAAAGGCGGCAAGTCCGGTGGGTTCAGGGGATGCATTTACTGCAGGAATGGCTGTTGCAATAAAAAATGGCTTAAATATTAAAGAAGCATTGGTGCTTGCTACCGCATGCGGAGCGGCAAATGCGCTATATTTTCGAACGGGATTTGTAACAAAAGAAGATGTGGAGTCGCTAATGAAAAAGGTAATTGTAAAAAGAATATGATAGGAGGAATTCAAATGCTCTTAGGTTATAACGAAGAATATTTAATAGAAAAAAAAGGATATTTAACGGCAAAGGAGATAAGTCAGCAACCGCGCTTATGGAAGGAACTTTATAATATTCTTTTGAATAGAAAAGAAGAAATATTAAACTTTTTAGACCCGGTTTTAAAAATAAAGGGATTAAAAGTAATCTTGACAGGAGCGGGAACTTCTGCCTTTGTTGGATACTGCAGCGAAGGATACTGGAGGAGAAAATTAGGGCTTGATGTAGAAGCTATTGATACAACGGATATTGTGGCATCACCCTTGAATTTCTTTTCAAAAGACAGACCCACTTTATTGGTATCCCATGCAAGGTCGGGGGACAGTCCGGAAAGTTTAGCAACAATTCAGTTTGCAGAAAAATATATTGATGAAGTTTATTTTTTAAACATAACCTGCAATAAAGAAGGGAAAATGGCAAAAAGTACCCTTCATATGAAAAACTGTTTGAACATTTTTATGCCTGAAGAAGCTAACGATGAAGGATTTGCCATGACCAGCAGTTTTACCTGCATGCTTTTGACTGACCTTATTTTGCCGCATTTAAAAGAAATTGAAACAAAAAAGGAATTGGTTGAAAGTCTGGCAAAAGAAGCGGAGCGGATAATTAATGAAGAAGCCGGCAATATCGAAAAAATTTCCCGGAAGGACTACGATAGATTAATATATCTGGGCAGCGGGAGCTTAAAAGGATGCGCTTATGAGGCTGCATTAAAATCCTTGGAGCTTACGAAAGGATTTGTGAATACAAACAGCAATACCCCCCTGGGTTTCAGGCATGGACCAAAATCGGTGATAAATGACAAAACCCTTCTCGGATTTTTCGTATCCAACGACAGATACACTCAAAAATATGATTTGGACCTTATAAGAGAAATTGCAAGTGAACCCGGGGAAAGAAAGTTGATGGCATTTTTCCCGGGCAATATTAAAGAAGAAGGAGTTGATTACACATTTAAATTGAGCGATGAATTTTTAAAAGTAGAAGAACCTTTCCTGATAATACTTTATATAATTTACGCTCAAATGTTAGCTTTTTATAAATCATTAAATTTGGGAATAACGCCCGATAATCCAAACCCTGAAGGAAGGGTAAACAGAGTTGTAAAAGGCGTAACCATCTATGATCCCGATTTTTAATCGGGGTTCTTTTTTTATTGTTATCAAAATATTTTTATAGTACAATCTAATTAGAAAATAATTTTCTGACTTTGAAAGCTTTTTAGGAAGAAATGTTTTGATGGAAATAGAAAGTTATAAAAAATATTTAGGAGAATTATTGAAGAAGAAAAACGTGAATTAGAAAATAGGTATAATGAATTTTGGGAAATTGCAAGGAAAATAGCTTCTATACTTAGAGAAAAATACGGTGCAAAAAATTGTAAAGTTGATATACTTAAAATAAGACCTGCGATTATCGATATTCAATTAAAGAATAAACTGGATAATTAAAGGGTGTTTAGACATATTGTAAGAAATGTTTATGCGCATAATTTTTTGCCAGAGAAAATGGGACCATTAGTAAAAAATATTGATGAAGTATTTAATAAAGTTAAAGAAAACTTAGAAAGATTTTGCGATTTCTTGGAAAATATATAAAAAATCGGGGGTATTTTTATGGACCTTATTCAAAAATTTGAAAACGCAAAAAAAGTTTTAGAATTTGCCAAAAGCTGTGAAGGGGTAACGGATGTAAGGCTTATTGATGCTCGGGATATTGTGGTGGATGATAGGGTAAGGTTTCAGTGTTCACATTCTGGATGTAGGGAATACGGTAAGAGGTTCATGTGCCCGCCCAATGTGCCGGATGTGGAGGAGTTTAAAAAGGTGCTCGCTCATTACATAATGGCGCTTTTAATTCAGATAAAAGGTCCCGCTGAAGATGTGTTAAAGCTTTCAAAGCTTTTGCATAATGCGGTATACAAAACCGAAAAAGAGGCTTTTTCCCTGGGTTTTCCCTTTGCAGCGGGATTAATAGGAGGTCCCTGCAATTTGTGCGAAAAATGCCCCGAGGGGGAAAATGCACGGTGTATAAACAGGGAAAAGGCAAGGTCTTCAATGGAGGCAATGGGCATAGATGTTTTAAAAACCAGCAAAAATGCCGGTATGAATTTAGAATTTAAAAATGGTGAGATAACGTGGACGGGACTTGTACTTTTAGATTGATTGAATAGAAAGCAAAAATATCAAAACACCTATTTTAAATTATGATTGGCCCGGCAATGTTATATATAAAGGCCTAAATATTTTTTATTTTATGGATAGGAGGTACCAAAGATAAACTTCCAAACCTTGAAGAAATACTGGAAGAATACTATAAAATTCGTGGTTGGAATGAACAAGGTATTCCAACTGAAGAAAAGTTAAAGGAGTTGGGGTTATAATCAGATGGAAATTAAGCTATTTTTACCCTTTGACAAACTTGCAGGGGAAAAGGATATTGTAATTACTATTAAAGAACAATTTACGATTAAAGATCTAATGAATTTTTTGTGTTAAAATTAACCACAGATTAAAAACTTTATAGGAAACATGAAAATAGAAGATGCCGTTTACTGGAAGCTGTCAATAGTAAGGGATGGTGTTTTGCTTAAAGCCGGAGATAAATTAAAGAATGAGGACAAGATATTTATAATTACTCCAATTATGGGTGGTTAAATCAGTTGTTTAGGCATAACGCTTTATCTTTTTTACATTATTAAGTCCAACACTCCGGGGAAATATTTAAAACACCGGATGGAGTTTTATTAAGAAATCACATGGAATTTTAAAATATCCAGTGCAAATTCAGTAAATTTATGCATTTTTACGCAAAAAAGGGTGAAGTACCGGCTTAATAAAAATTTGCGGGTTTTCGATAACATTTATAGAAGAGGTCAACGAAAAGGGTGGTTTTGGTGCAGGTTGAAGGTATAAATAATAGTATTAATTTAATATCGATGAGGCCCGAATTCAATAATAGCAGCCAATTAAAGGTTGGGGAGAGTTTAAAGGCAGATAATTTTTCTGTATCAGATTTTGGCGAAGATTTAAAACAAAACCAGGATAGACTATCTGGAGAAGATTTTAAAGGCTTGATAGAAGGACTCGACAGGGTTTCGGTGGAGATAAAAAATACCCGTTTTGAGTTTTCCATCCACGAGGAGACAAAAAGGGTCATCGTTAGGGTTTACGATAAAAATACAGGTAAACTTATAAGCGAAATACCGCCAGAAAAATTTCTCGACCTTATTGCCAATATATGGAAGCAGGTAGGGCTTATTGTAGATAAAAAGGTTTAACAGGGAAAAGAGGTGTGTAAAATGGTAGACAGCATTTCTAAGACTTTGAGGATAGGCGGGCTTGCTTCGGGTATGGACATAGACAAGATTGTTTCCGATCTTATGAAGATAGAAAGGCAAAAGGTGGATAAGCTCTACCAGCAAAAGCAGATCCTTGAATGGCAGAGGGAGGACTACAGGAATATAAATTTAAAGATTAAAGCCCTTTACGATTCGGCGTTTAATATGAAGCTTCAAAGCACTTATTTGAAGTATAAAGCAACCATATCTTACAGCGATGGCACAGCTCCGGACAGCATTTTTACCGCATCACCGGGTGCTACCGCTATCCCCGGGACTTACACGGTTGAAGTAAAGCAGATTGCGAAAGAAGCTTCATTGGAAAGCTCAGGTTCGATTTCAAAAAATTATATTTTGGGAGATACCCTTAACCTTTCACAAAATCCTATTACTGTAAACGACAGCAATTATAAATTTGTAATTTCCCTTGATGGAGTGGAAAAAACGATTGAGCTTACAAAGGGTATTACTTATGATGGTACGCCTGGGAAAACCATAAATGAGCTTATAAGTGACATTCAAGCAAAAATCGATGCGGCATTTGGTTCTGGGCAGATAACCGTTTTGGTAGAAAATAATCAAATAAAATTTAGCCCGGGAACATCCTACAGCGGAGCTTATAAACCTAACATTGTGTTAAAAAATTCGTCGGATGCAAATATTCTTGGAAACCTTGGCTTTACCGACGGGGTAAGTTCGAAGATAAATATCTACGCCAAACTAAAGGATGAAGCTTATAAATTTGAAAATAATCCCTTTTCTAGTGGGGATATAATTAAATTTAAGATAAACGGCAAGGAATTTACTTTTGATTTCAGCGATACGGGGGCTGAAAAAAATTACACACTAAAAGACATACTGAATAAGATAAATCAGGATGCGGATGCAAAGGTTACTGCTTATTACGATGCAATAACGGATAAGATAGTGATTAAATCAAAAGAAACGGGTCTAAGTGCAAAGGTTGAAATAGAAAATTTATCAGGTAACCTTTTTGGAGATACAGGGACTTTAAAAATTGCCTCTGGAAGCGTGGATTTCGGCGAAAATGCTGTAATATCTATAAACGGCGTTGATATATCAAAAACCACAAATACCTTCACAATAAGCGGGATACAGTTTTCATTGAAAAAAGAAGCACCTGGCAAGATTGCTACACTTACGGTGGAAAGGGATGTCGATTCCGTTGTAGAAGCAGTGAAAAACTTCATAAACATTTACAACGACACCATAGATGCTATAAATAGTAAACTCAATGAAGAACGCTATCGGGACTACCTTCCTTTAACCGATGAGCAGAAAAAGGAATTGAAAGAAGACGAAATCAAAAAGTGGGAAGAAAAGGCAAGAAGCGGCTTATTAAGGGGAGATACAATCCTTTCAAGTATTGTAAACAAATTGAGGCAGACGGTTTACAGCAGTGTTTCAGGTCAGCCTTCGGATTTTGATACACTATTTGATGTGGGCATAAAGACGGGAAGTTATTACGAAAAGGGGAAATTATACCTTGATGAAGCAAAATTAAAAGAAGCCATATCCAAAAATCCGGAAGCGGTTGCAAATCTTTTTGTTAATATAACTTCTTCAATATACAACATTGCAAAAAGCGGGATGGATAGCATAACAAAAAAAGCGGGAAGTTCTACCCAATATTTTGACAATAGCCTTATTACCCAGAATATCCGCTATTTAAACGACAAGATATCGAAGATGGAAGAAGACTTAAAAAAGATAGAAGACCGCTACTGGAAGCAATTTACAGCAATGGAGAAGGCCATACAGTCGATGAACCAGCAGAGCATGTGGCTTGCAAATCAAATGGGGATGTATCAGGCAAAATAAGGGGGAGATAGAAAATGATGAATGCCTATCAGCAATACCAACAAAACGCTATTTTATCCAGCCCACCGGAAAAACTTGTACTTATGCTTTACGAAGGTGCGCTTAAATTTTTAAAGCTTGCGAAAAAAGCCATAGAAGAAAAGGATTTTGTGGAAGCGAACAACAGCATAATAAGGGTAGAGGATATAGTAATGGAACTTAACATGAGCCTTGATATGAATTACGAGATTTCAAAGAATTTAAGGAGTCTTTACAATTTCATATATGAAAAATTGATTGATGCAAACATTAAAAAGGATGTGAAAATATTGGAGGAAGTAGAAGGGCTTTTAGAGGGTTTGAAGGAGGCATGGCAGGAAGCCTACCTTGAGGTTATGAAGGCAAAAAAGGCCGCCTTGTAAATTTATAAAGCCGGTGCAATTTACCGGCTTTTTGCATTATAATAAAAATGAACAAATAAAGAGGAAGAGAGTATAGGTTATGAAAGAATTGGAAAATTTATTTGATGAAAAGGGGAAAAATTTAGAAGAAATTTTGTCTATTACTTTAAAAATGAGGGAAGCGCTGCTTTCCGAGAATACGGATGAATTTTTGGCATTATTGGAAAAAAGAGGGGAATTAATAGAAAGCTCAAAAAGGATAGATGAAAAGATTAATAGCATTGGTGTCGATATTGACAAAAATATGAAGGATTTGAATATATTAAAAGGAGGGGTTTTTGGGAAACTTTCAGAAATTAAGAGACTCGATGATGAGGTTAAAGTTCTTGCACAAGAACTTCTTTCAAGCCTTGAGAAAAAAATAGGGGATTTAAACTTTGCCAAAAATGTATCGCAAAAATATACTTCCCTTTACGATAAAGTAAATTTTAATGAGGGATTTTTTATTGATAAAAGGGAGTAAAATTATTAAGGGCGGTGCGCTAAAATTATGGATTTTTCAAATATCGAAAGGGTAATTTCAAGGATTGAAGAGATAAAGGCGAGGTTTAATATAAATAGCGGTATTTCTATTAAAACGGATTTGCAAGAGAAAAATGTTGAAAGGTTTGAAAGTATCTTAAAAAATGCAATGAGTAAATTAAAACAATATGAGGATAAAAATGTGAATTTAGTAGAAAACGGCAAAGGATATGAAAAAGTAAGGGAAGTATTAGAAAAAGCTTCGGAGGCATTAGGGTTGGACAAAGCATTGATCCTTGCTGTAGCAAAGGCTGAATCCAATTTTAATCAAAAGGCTATTTCACCAAAAGGGGCAATAGGGGTAATGCAGCTTATGCCTTATACTGCTGAAAGCCTCGGCGTGAATCCTTACGATTTAGAAGACAATATCTTGGGAGGGGCTTTTTATTTAAAAAGCCTTTTGGATCGCTTTGATGGAGATTTGGTTAAGGCTTTGGCGGCGTACAACGCAGGGCCCGCAAATGTGGAAAAGTATAAAGGGATTCCGCCTTTTGAAGAGACTAAAAATTACGTCCAAAGGGTTTTAAATTATTACAGATTCTATAAAAATTTTTTCTAAGAAATTCTATTTTTTCCTTGCTTTTTGGAATAATAGGGTATATAATAAAGTAAGGCATTCTAAAGGGTTGTTTTTTTCGATACTTTGCCTAATGCAAAGGACCGGAAAATGGTAACTCTAAGGAATGCCAGAGAATCTAATTAATAAGTGAGGGGTTTTTTAATGGCATTCCAGGACAAAGTGTTAGTATGTAAAGACTGCGGGAAGGAGTTTGTTTTCACCGCAGGGGAACAGCAGTTCTATGCTGAGAAGGGCTTTGAAAACGAGCCTTCAAGGTGCAAAGCCTGCCGCGACGCAAGAAAGGGCAGAACAAGAAACGATCGCGAATATTCAACAAGAAGGGAAGGCTCAAAGGTGCTTTATGATGCTGTCTGTGCAGAATGCGGCGCACCAACTAAGGTTCCCTTTAAGCCGAGAAACGACAGACCTGTCTACTGCAGCGAGTGTTTCCATAAGCATAAGGCTGTTACACGCGCTTAATTAAGGGAGAATAATAGGGTCCGGTATATCCGGGCCCTTTTATTTTGTTTTATTGTACCATGATATTTTCTGAAAAATAAAATTTTAATTTTGATATTGCAATATTATACATTGTTAATTATAATTATACTCATCAGGCAAATATAATATTTATACAACAACATAAATAAATATACGTTCATCAAATATCCATATAAGTCAATTTAAACAAAAAAGTTAGGAGGATAATGAATGAAAAAATATTTTAAGTTTTTGGCATTATTTCTAATAATTCTAACATTAGCGTTCCTTTTGTTCGGATGCGCAAAGAAAGAAACGGCAAATAATACCCAGCAGAGCAATCAGACGTCAAACCAGCAAAATAGCACCAGTTCTCAGCCTGCCGATATAGTAGAAGAGATTAAAAAAGCCGGGAAATTGGTTGTAGGTACCAGTGCTGACTATCCACCCTTTGAGTTCCACGATATTTCAAGCGGCAAAGACGTGATTGCCGGATTCGACATTGACCTTGCCAATGCTATTGCAAAGGAACTGGGTGTGGAGCTTGAGATAAAGGATATGTCCTTTGACACTATTATTCCTGCTGTTTTGAGCAAGAAAGTGGATATAGGGATTGCGGGCTTTACTATAACCGAAGAAAGGAAAAAGAGCGTTAACTTCTCGATACCCTATATCCAGGGGGGACAGCAGATCATAACCTATAAGGGAAGCGGAATAAAGGGTAAGGATGACTTAAAAGGTAAGACCGTCGGTGTTCAGCTTGGAACTACCGGTGAAGAAATAGCAAAAAAGATTGAAGGTGCAAAATTAAAGCAGTTTGACAAGGTAGATGCAGCTGTTATGGATTTGCTGAATAAAAAAGTGGATGCGGTTATCGTAGATTTTGCTGTTGCAAAAGCCTATGCTTCCAACAATGCGGATAAATTGGAGCTTGTAGGAGATATGCTCGACAATGCTGCAAAGGCGGTTGTTTTGAGGAAAGAGGATGAAAAGCTTTTAGAAATAGTCAACAAGGTTATAACCGACCTTAAAAACAGCGGTGAACTTGATAAAATGGTACAAAAGTGGTTTGTTGAATATAAACCAGCAAAATAGGAGGATTTAATAAGGGCTCTTTTAGAGCCCTTTGCCTTTGAAAGGAGATAGGGATGAAAAATTTGGATTTTTCTATAGTAATACCTTACTTGCAGCTATTTATAAGAGGTTCACTTGTTGCAATTGAAATAACTGCACTTGCGGTATTAATGGGTGTGATTATAGGAACTTTCGTAGGTATGGGCAAAATGTCGAAGGTGTTTATAATAAGGGCGATATGCACCGTTTACGTTGAAGTTATAAGAGGCACGCCGCTTTTAGTACAGCTTTTGATATTTTATTTTGGACTTCCGCAGATTATCGGTTATTCCCTTTCGGAATTTCCCGCTGCCGTTATTGCCCTCGGGATAAACAGCGGGGGTTATGTTGCAGAGATAGTGCGTGGCGGGATTCTTGCGGTTGACAAGGGTCAGATGGAGGCTGCAAGGTCGCTCGGTATGAGCTATGTCCAGGCAATGAGGTATATTATTTTGCCGCAGGCCTTTAAAAAGATGATACCTCCCTTAGGAAACGAGTTTATAACCCTTTTAAAAAATTCTTCTCTTGCAACTACCATAGGTTTCCCAGAGCTTACAAGGGCGGCTCAGGTGGTTGCGGGAAATACCTACAGGCCTTTTGAACCGTATATTACCGCTGCGCTCTTTTATCTTATAATGACTTTAAGTTTTACACAGATTCTCGGGGTAGTGGAAAGGAGGCTTGCAAAAAGTGATTGAGATAAGGGATGTTCATAAATATTTTGGGAAACTCGAGGTCCTAAAGGGCATAACCAATACCATAAACAGGGGAGAAGTGGTAGTTATTATAGGACCTTCAGGTTCGGGTAAAAGCACCCTCCTTCGCTGCCTCAATATGCTTGAAGAGCCTACAAAAGGTGAAATTTTAATTGATGGAAAGCCTCTAAACCATAAGTCGGTTGACATAAACAAGGTGCGCCAGGAAGTGGGTATGGTTTTCCAGCACTTTAACCTCTTTCCGCACAAAAAGGTCATTGAAAACATCACCCTTGCCCCTATAAAGGTAAAAAAGGAAAATCCCGAAGAAGCGAGGGAAAAGGCTTTAAAACTTTTGGAAAGGGTAGGTTTAAAGGATAAGGCCGAGTGCTACCCTGCATCCCTTTCCGGAGGACAAAAGCAGAGGGTAGCGATAGCAAGGGCCCTTGCCATGAGCCCTAAGATAATGCTTTTTGATGAACCTACTTCCGCTTTAGACCCTGAGATGATAAAGGAAGTGCTTGATGTAATGAAGGATTTAGCTCAGGATGGGATGACAATGGTTGTGGTAACACACGAAATGGCCTTTGCGAGAGAAGTAGGGGATAGGGTGATATTTATGGATGAAGGGGTAATCGTGGAGGAAGGCACTCCCGAAGAGATTTTTGAAAATCCTAAGAATCAGAGGACGAAGGAGTTTCTAAGCAAGATACTATAAAAGCGCAAGTAATTTAATAAACCCCTCCCGTATTATAATTTAAATGCCCGGGTTTTCGCCCGGGCATAAAAATTAATGAGATAAAGATTATAAGAGCATTTCCCTGCTTTTTAGTAAGTAATAGGCCATGAGACATGAGGAAATCAAAAGCACCACCGCAAAAATCGGGGGGACAATTACAAAGTATTTTGCTACATTAAAAGATTTTCCCAGGGTTTGGGCGGTTTCGGCAACGACCTTATTAAAATTTAAAGCAGCGTTGAAGCCGAAGCGAAGCCAAAGGGCTGAAATTCCAATGGAAATGGGGAAAAGCATCATAGCCGTTTTAAACCCGAGGAGCCTTCTTTTTTTGAGGCCGTTTAACCCCAGAAAAATGGGGACGAGAAAAAATAATGAAAATGCACCGCCCAAAAATTGCGGGGATAGGCCGATGAACAGCGCTGAGGTTAGCGCAAAGAGGCGGATGCCCGTATTTAAAGGTTTTAGAAGGTCTTTGAAATCAAAATAGGCAGCCCTTATATAATGTGTATAAGCAAGGATAAGCCTTTGCTTTTCCCTGTCATCGATGCTTTTGGCCTGTAATTTTTTAATTAAGTCCTTTCCCTTTTTAATGATGCCCTCGTAAACTTTTTTCTTTTCATTGCTTTTAATATCTTCTTCGATCAGGGTTAAATATCTTTCCTTCTGTTTAAATAACTCTTTTAAAAGCTGATTTTTCTTGTTTTTGCCGAGGTTTAATTTTTCAGTTCTTTCTTTTAGTGAATCTAAGATTTCTATAATTTCAAGATTTTCCAATGGCCTCACCGGTTACCCGAACTTTTTTAAAATCATAATCGGGCAGCTGGGCTATTTTTAGTCCGCCCTTTCTAAAGTGCGCCCATTCCCAGCAGGCGGTATTTGGGCACACTTTTATTGCCTTAACAAATTTATACCATAATTAAATAATTCATTTCAAATCAATTTTACCCCTTGACAAAAAAGAATGGGGAGCATTAAAATATTTAATAACATTTACAATAAGTTAAAGGTGATGAGGGAAAGAGTAGCCGTACGGGCTTTTCAGAGAGCCGGTGTTGGGTGCGAATCGGTAAGCACGCACGGTGAAGTACATTCCCAAAACCGCAGGCTGAAAGAAAAGTAGGCCGGGCCGTATCCTTTGCGTTATAAGGCTAAAGTGGGTTTATCATGGGCTTTACCCATGGTAAACCAAAAAGGGTGGTACCGCGAGGAAAACTCGCCCCTATGGGGGGCGGGTTTTTTTATTTATAATCGCTGCATTTGCTACCAAAATTCCCATTAGGAGGCTGAGGATTATGCTTTTTAGTGAAGTTGAGGCCCTTCCCAGGGAAAAATTACAGGAACTCCAATTGGAGAGATTGAAGGGAATTGTGAAGTACGCTTACGAAAACGTTCCCTTTTACCGGAAAGTTTTTGATAAGATAGGGTTAAAACCGGAAGATATAAAGTCTCTGAAAGACATAAGTAAAATTCCCTTTACTACGAAGGAAGATCTTCGTCAAAACTACCCCTACGGCATGTTTGCGGTGCCCTTAAAAAGGATAGTCAGGCTTCATGCGTCATCGGGAACAACAGGGAGGCCCACGGTTGTAGGGTATACCAGAAAAGACATTGATACCTGGTCCGAGCTTGTGGCAAGGATAGCTTTCATGGCGGGCGTGAGGGAGGATGATGTGGCTCAAATTGCCTTCAGCTACGGGCTTTTTACAGGGGCTTTCGGGCTTCACTACGGTTTGGAAAAAATAGGGGCAACGGTTGTACCCATATCCAGCGGAAATACCGAACGACAGATAACCATTATGAAGGATTTTGGGTCAACGGTGCTTGTGAGCACCCCGTCCTATGCCCTTTACATGGCAGAGGTCGCGCGCGAGATGGGTGTAAAAAAAGAGGACCTAAAACTTCGTCTCGGGCTTTTCGGTGCGGAAGGCTCGACAAAGGAGATGAGGAATGAAATAGAGCGTCTTTTAAATATAACCGCAACCGAAAACTACGGTTTAAGTGAAATTATTGGGCCTGGGGTTTCGGGAGAATGTGAAGAAAAAAACGGGCTTCACATTGCGGAAGACCACTTTTTGGCAGAGATCATAAACCCCGATACCGGTGAAGTCTTGGACTACGGCCAAAAGGGAGAATTGGTTATAACAACCCTTACCAAGGAAGCCATGCCCCTTTTAAGGTATAGGACGAGGGATATAACGAGTATTAATCCCGAACCCTGCAGGTGCGGAAGAACCCTTGCACGAATGAGCTCGGTAGAGGGCAGGACGGATGATATGCTCATTATACGGGGCGTAAATGTATATCCTTCTCAGATAGAAAGCGTGCTTATGGGTATAAAGGGTATAGGCCCTCATTACGAAATTGTTGTTACTAAAAAGGGCTATTTGGATGAGCTCACTGTAAATGTGGAGCTTGCCGACCCGGACATGTTGGACAAATATCAGAAGCTGGAAGAGCTGAGGAATCTTATCCGCAGCAAGCTGAAGGCCGTTATACAAATCGATGCAAACGTTAAGCTTGTAGAGCCAAAAAGCCTTGCGAGGTTTGAAGGCAAGGCAAAGAGGGTGAAGGATTTAAGAAATAAATAAAAAATTATACAATTTTTAATTATAATGGTGTAAAATTTTATACGGGTGATAAAATGTTTCCGAGTTTAAATGGAAATTCCGATTATGCTATTGAGCTTTTAAAAACCATTATATCGGTTATCCCTGATGCGGTTATGGTGACCGACAGGGAAGGTACCTGCATTATGGTGAATCAAGCCTATATGGAATTAAGCGGCCTTTCGGAAAAGGATGTGGTGGGGAAACCTGCCAATATAGATATTGCCGAAAAAGAGAGCATTTTGATTAAATCCCTTAAGGAAAAGCGCTCCTTTTTTAACGAGCTAAGGAGAGTAGGGCCCGAAAAAAAGGAAGTGCTCTGCAGTGCTACGCCCATTTTTATTGATGGAGAACTGGTGGGAAGCGTAGGTGTTATGCACGACATATCGGAAATAAAAAGGCTTTCAAGGGAACTGGAACATAAGAACCAGCTTATTAAAAACCTTCAGCCTACGTATACCATTGACGACATTATTGGTGAAAGCGAAGCAATTGTGAAAGCAAAAGAGAGGGCCAAAGCCTGCGCAGGGGTTTTTGCGACAGTGCTCATTTCGGGAGAAAGCGGCACAGGAAAGGAGCTTTTTGCCCATGCTATCCACAACCTGAGCAAAAGGGCACAAGAACCCTTTGTCAGGGTAAACTGTGCTGCTATAAACAAGGATTTAATAGAAAGTGAATTGTTTGGTTATGAAGGCGGAGCTTTTACGGGCTCACTAAAAAAGGGAAAAAAAGGCTATTTTGAGGAGGCCGATGGGGGCACCATTTTTCTCGATGAGGTGAGCGAGCTTTCCCTGCCGGCTCAGGCCAAGCTTTTGAGGGTTTTGCAGGAGCAGGAAGTGGTAAGGGTTGGAGGCACCGTGCCGAGAAAGGTGGACGTAAGGGTGATAGCAGCGACCAACAGAGATTTGGAAGAGGAAGTGAAAGAAGGGAATTTTAGAAAAGACCTTTTTTACCGTTTGGATGTACTTTCAATTAAAATACCCCCCCTAAGAGAGAGAAAGGAAGACATACCCCTCCTTTGCACACATATATTAAAGAAGTTGAATCAAAAATACGGAAGGGGAGTAAGTAAAATAAGTGATGACGCTCTTAAAATGCTTTATTCATACGATTGGCCCGGAAACGTCCGGGAGCTGGAAAATGTAATAAGCAGGGCTATGATCAATATGGATATTTCCGAGAGGGAAATAAAAAGGGAGCACCTTCCTCCCCTTCGTGTTGGTGAAGGTGAAGAAAAATTAAAACTTGAGGATGGGGTTATAACGGTAAATATTAAGGATAAAAAGTGGAAGGAGATTAAAAAGGAGTTCGAGAAAAGGGTTTTTGACTACTATTTAAAGGGCAAAAAGAAAAAGGTTGATATTGCAAGGGAATTGGGTATTACCCGTAGGTCTTTGTATTTAAAAATTAATAATGGGGATAAATAAAAGGGAACAAAATTATACATTTGATTTGTTCTCTTTTTTTTATTTTTTAAGCTCTTCAAAAAATGTATAAATAAGTAATCAAAAAAGGTAAAAAAAAAGTATACATATTCAAAACATTCGACCTATTATATCTAAATCATACAAATGGCACAATTTTTGCGCTTAATATTACTTGACACTTTCAAAAAAAAATTAGAGTTTGGGGGAATAGAAAATGAAAACAGATATGTTCAAGGAAATGGAAAAACACGGCTTTGAACAGATTATTTTTAACTACGACAAGACCACGGGTTTAAAGGCTATTATCGCAATACATGATACAACTTTAGGCCCTGCTCTCGGCGGATGCCGTATGTGGCCCTATGAATCGGAAGACGAGGCTCTTTTTGATGCCATGAGGCTCGCTAGGGGAATGACCTATAAGTGCGCCATAGCGGATACAAATTTTGGCGGTGGGAAAACGGTAATAATAGGTGATCCCAAAAAGGATAAATCCGAAGGGCTTTTTAGGGCTCTAGGAAGGTTTGTTCAGATGCTGAAAGGGCGATATTATACTGGAACTGACCTTGGCACAACGGGGATGGATTTTGTTTATGCCAGCAGGGAATCGGATTACATGGTAGGGCTTCCCGAGGAGTACGGGGGAAGTGGCAATTCTGCTGAACCTACGGCTTACGGCGTTTATATGGGGATGAAGGCAGCCGCAAAAGTAGTTTTTGGTGACGACTCCTTAAAAGAAAGAAAAATAGCGATTCAAGGTGTTGGCAAGGTAGGAGCGATTTTGATTGATTATCTGATGAAAGAAGGGGTAAAGAATATTACAATAACCGATATAAGCGAAGAAAACATTGCCAAGGTATTGGAGAAATATCCTTCTATCAAAACCGTTTCTCCTGAGGATATTTACGATGTGGAATGCGACATTTTTTCTCCCTGCGCCCGAGGCGGCATAATAAACGACGAGACCATTCAAAGGTTAAAGTGCAAAATAGTAGCTGGGGCAGCAAATAACCAGCTATTAGAACCGAAGCACGGCGACATGCTGCACGAAAGGGGAATTCTTTACGCACCTGACTATGTAATTAATGCAGGAGGGCTCATTCAGGTTGCTGATGAACTTGAAGGAAAAAATGAACAAAAAAGGAAGGAGAGGGTAATGAAAAAGACGGAAGCAATTTACAGCATACTCTTAAAAATTTTTACTATAAGTCGTGAAGAAAATATTCCTACTTACAAAATAGCTGACAGGCTGGCTGAGGAGAGAATAAATATGATAGGCAGGTTAAAGACTAATTATATTCCTAAATAAAAAAACCGTTGTAATTCATTTAATAATTTAATAAAATAAAATTCAAATACAGAAAGGGGATATGGGTGAGCAAGATACTCGCTATTAATCCGGGTTCAACTTCTACTAAGATTTCCCTTTTCGATGAAAATAAAGAAATATTCACAGAAAACATTGTACACAAATACGAAGATTTAAAAGCTTTTAAAAACATCATAGAGCAGGAGGAATTTAGGTTTAATGCTATAAAAAAGGCTCTTGAAGAAAGGGGATTTAGCTTTTCCGATTTGGATGCAGTGGCGGCAAGAGGAGGTATTTTAAGGCCTGTAAGTGCTGGAGTTTATGCTATTAACGACTTAATGCTTTCTGATTTAAAAAATGCTGTGGCTGGAGAACATGCATCCAATGTGTCCGCTTTTATTGCAAAAAGGATAAGTGAAGCTTACAATATTCCTGCCTATGTAATAGACCCCGTTTCGGTTGATGAAATGGAGGACGTTGCAAGGATATCCGGGTTTTCCAAGATTGAAAGAAAGAGCCTTTCCCATGCACTGAACATAAGAAGGGTGATTTTCTCCATTGCTGAAAAATACGGTTTTTCCTATGAAGAAAAAAACTTCATAGTCGCCCATTTAGGCGGGGGAATCTCCATCGCAGCGGTTAAAAAAGGGCGGATGGTGGATGTGGAGAGTGCAAACTGCGAAGGGCCTTTTTCACCAGAAAGGGCCGGGGGACTTCCTATTTTGGATTTGGTAGATCTTTGCTTTTCAGGCAAGTATACAAAAGAAGAGCTTAAAAGAAAGCTCATACAGGAAGGTGGTATGTATTCATACCTAGGAACAAAGGATGTAAAAGAGGTTGAAGAAAGGATTAAAAAGGGCGACGAAAGGGCAAAGCTTATCCTCGATGCCATGATTTACCAGATTTCTAAAACCATTGGAGAAATGGCAACCGTCTTAAAGGGAGAGGTAGACTATATTATCCTGACGGGAGGCATAGCAAAGTCGGACTACGTTTCGGAAAAAATTAAAGAAAGGGTCGGGTTCATAGCACAAGTGGAAAGGATACCCGGGGAAGAAGAAATGCTGGCCCTCGCAGAAGCTGTAATGAGGGTAATAAAGGGCATGGAAAAGGTGCAGGAATACGGGGGTGATTATGTTGGTTAAAAATTTCAACGAAATCTTTGAAAGGCTAAAGGCTTTTCCCCCCGTTACTTTAAGTGTTGTCCAGGCGGCCGATGAGCCCGTGCTTGAAGCGGTTAGGGATGCAAAGGAAAAGGGGCTTATAAAGCCCATCCTTGTGGGAAAAAAGGAGGATATCCAAAAAAGGGCTGAAAATGTAGGGTTAACCTTGGAAGAAGGAGAAATTTTAGACTGCCCCGAAGATAAAGCAGCAAAAGAAGGGGTAAAACTTGTTGCCCAAAACAAAGCTGAAGTATTAATGAAAGGGCTTATAGACACCGCGACTTTTATGAAAGCGGTTCTGGACCCGGAAATGGGGCTTAGGACCGGGACACTTTTAAGCCATCTTGCCGCTTTTGAGGTGCCCTCTTACCCCAAGCTATTGTTTTTGACTGACGGAGGGGTAAATATTGCACCAACCTTAGAAGAAAAAATCTTTATACTTCAAAATGCTATTGATGCCCTTCATTCCTTAGGTTATGATAAACCTAAGGCAGCAATTCTCTGCGCGGTAGAGACCGTATCCCAAAAAATGCCTGCTACTGTCGATGCAGCAATAATAAGCAAAATGGCAGAAAGGAATCAGATAAAGGGCGCCCTGGTTGATGGCCCTTTAGCTTTGGATAACGCTGTAAACGAGGAAGCAGCTTTTCATAAGGGCATAAAAAGCCCGGTTGCAGGCAATGCTGATCTTTTACTCGTGCCCAATATAGAAACAGGGAATGCACTCGGCAAATCCCTTTCCTTTTTGGCAAAGGGTGCAATGGCAGGAATTGTCTTAGGTGCAAAAGCGCCTATAGTTCTTTCTTCAAGAGCTGACAGCAGTTTTTCAAAACTTGCTTCAATAGCTTTAGCATGTTTAGTAAAAAGGGGTGGAAAGATTTGAAAAAGGATTTTTTAACCGGAAATGAGGCTATAGCAAGGGGGGCTTATGAATTCGGTGTAACCTTTGCCTCGGCATATCCCGGAACTCCCAGCACCGAAATTTTAGAAAATATAGCAAAATATAAGGAAATTCATGCAGAATGGGCCCCCAATGAAAAGGTCGCACTGGAATCTGCAGTAGGTGCAAGCCTTGCAGGCGCAAGGTGCATAGTTTCCATGAAACACGTAGGGGTAAATGTTGCTGCCGATCCTTTGTTTACCCTTGCTTATACCGGTGTAAATGGGGGGCTTGTTCTTGTCAGTGCCGATGACCCCGGCATGCACAGTTCTCAGGATGAACAGGACAACAGAAACTATGCACCTTTTGCAAAAATACCCATGTTTGAACCGTCAGACAGTCAGGAAGCAAAAGAGCTAATCGGCATAGTCTTAGAAGTGAGCGAAAAATACGATGTGCCGGTGCTTTTTAGGGTGACAACAAGGATTGCCCACAGCAGGGGAATAGTTATGCTCGGTGAACGGATAGAAAGGGAATTGAAACCCTATCAAAAAAATCCTCAAAAATACGCTATGATTCCTGGCTTTGCAAAGAAAAGGCGTTTGGATTTAAAAGAGAGATTAAAGGCATTAAAGGAGTACAGCGAGAATTTTCCCTACAATAAAATAGAATGGGGAAAAAACACCGAGTTTGGTATTATTACAAGCGGGGTAAGCTACCAATACGTTAAGGAAGTATTCGGTGATGAGGTAAGTGTTTTAAAACTTACCATGACTTATCCATTGCCTGAAAAGTTGATTTCAGAGTTTATAAGCAGGTTTGAGAGGGTATATGTTGTTGAGGAGCTCGACCCGTATATTGAAAACAGCATAAAGGCGATGGGGTATAAGAATATAGTTGGGAAGGATATAATACCCGAAATTGGAGAACTTTCTCCAGAGATTATAAGGGAGGCTTTCGGCTTAAATAAGGCTGAAGTCTACTACAAATACGATGTAAATCTGCCGTCAAGGCCTCCTGTGTTATGCGCCGGGTGTCCACACAGGGGAGTATTTTACGTCCTTAAGAAGATGAAAGCGGTTGTCACCAGCGATATAGGGTGCTACAGCTTGGGCGTTTTGCCACCATTGGAAAGCATTGACAGCATCCTCTGCATGGGTGCGAGCATAGGAATGGGCCACGGCTTTAAGAAGGCTTATGAGCAGGAAGGCAAGCAAAGCCCCTTTGTAGTGGGTGTTATCGGTGACTCTACGTTCCTGCACTCCGGAATTACCGGGCTTATTAACGTAGTATATAACAACAGCAATTCCGTAACTTTAATAGTGGATAACGGCACTACTGCTATGACAGGGCACCAGCATCATCCCGGTACAGGGTATAATGCCAAGGAAGAGCCTGCTTATGCCGTTTTATTGGAAGAAATATGCAAAGCAGTTGGGGTAAAAAATGTATATGTGGTAGATTCCTATGATTTAAAAGCGATAGAAGATGCATTGAAAAAGGCAAAGGAAAAAAGCGGCGAACCTACGGCAATTATTGCAAGGAGAGCCTGTGCACTGTTAAAGGGTAAGGGTCCTAAAGGGCTTTACACGGTAAATCAGGAAAAATGCAGGAAATGCAAGATGTGCTTAAAACTCGGGTGTCCTGCTATACAAATTCAAGGGGAAGATGTTATTATCAATCCTTTAAGCTGTGTCGGATGTTCTGTATGCGCACAGGTCTGTCCTTTTGATGCAATAGAAAAGGCAGGTGAGGATAAATGACCGTAAAAAACCTATTTATTTCTGGTGTTGGCGGACAGGGGACAATACTTGCCGGTAAGGTTATCACGAGAGCCTTAATCGAGCACGGCTTTGACGTGAAAATGTCTGAAATTCACGGTATGGCCCAAAGGGGAGGAAGTGTTGTAACTCAAATAAGATACGGGGAAAAGGTCTATTCCCCTGTCATTGAAAAGGGGAAAGCTGATGTGATCCTTGCCTTTGAAAAGTTGGAGGCTTTAAGGTATATAGAATACCTTTCAAAAGAAGGGACGTTAATAGTAAACAATTTAGAGATTCCACCTTCCGCAGTGCTTGCTGGAAAGGAAGAATATCCCCAAAATATTATTGAATATATAAAAAATAATATTAAAAATGCAATGATAATAGATGCCGTTTCAAAAGCAAAAGAGCTTGGGGATGTCAGGGTTCAAAATATAATCCTTACAGGTGCTCTTGCAAAGGTGATGTCCTTTGATAAAGAAAAGTTTTTAAATGTAATAAAAGAAGTTGTACCGGAAAAGTATAAAGAAATTAATGTAAGGGCTTTTGAAACAGGATTTGAATTGGTATAACTTGTTAAAATTAATTTTTTTAGCTTAATTATACAGAAAATTATAAAATAAAATAAAAGATATAAAAGTATTAATAAATAGGCATATTAAATAAAATTGACAAAAGTTTAATAAATTATATTAAGATAGTTGCCATACGAAAAATTTCACAAAAATAAATCAAGTATTGTAAATTTTGAAGATTTAATGTATAATTATAGACAACTTTTTAACATTTTAAATTAAAAAAAACAAATTTTCACAAAGGGGGAGGTTTTTATGGCAGAAGGCAGAGAGAACTGGGGAACGAAGCTGGGGCTAATACTCGCTATGGCAGGTAATGCTGTAGGCCTCGGCAACTTCTGGCGTTTCCCCTACCAAGCCGCAAAAAACGGCGGCGGCGCATTCATGCTTCCTTATTTTGCTGCACTTTTGATTCTCGGTATTCCCATAATGTATGTGGAATGGATGCAGGGAAGGTACGGCGGCAAATACGGTCACGGCACTGTCGGATGCATGATTTACTTACAGTCTAAAGAAAGGACATCTCATACTACAGCAGCTATTTTGGGGTCTCTGGCAGGAATGCTTGTTTTTTCCGTAGTAAGCCTTGTAAACGCTTATTATACTCAGATTATCGGATGGACTCTTGGCTATACTTATCTTTCCTTGACTGGCGGTTATATGGATAAGGCAGTATCAACAGGAGAGGTATTTGTTCACTATATCCAAACTCCGGGGCTTTCCATTACCTTCTGGGTGTTAGCCCTTCTTTTACTTGGTCTTGCCCTGACACGTGGGGTGCAAAAGGGTATTGAAGCATGGGCTAAGGTTATGATGCCTACTTTATATGTTCTTGGAATTATATTAATTATTAGGGCTTTGACATTAGGGACACCTGTAAATCCCGATTGGTCTCCTATCAAAGGGCTTGATTACCTGTGGAGTCCTCACTGGAATGAATTAAACTGGCAGTCAGCTCTTGCAGCAGCAGGGCAAATCTTCTTCACGCTCTCACTGGGTATGGGTATTATTCAAAACTATGCTTCCTATTTAAAACCCGATGAAGATATAGTCCTTTCTGCAACGGCAACCGTTTTTCTAAACGAATTTGCTGAAGTAATTTTGGGCGGCAGCATCGCAATACCTATTGCTTATACCTTTCTGGGAACTGAAGGCATTAAATCAGGTGTGGGCTTATCCTTTATAGCACTGCCAAACGTATTCAGGATGATGCCTGCTGGGCAGATTTTCGGTGCCTTCTGGTTCTTGATACTCTTCTTCGCCGGCTTTACATCGGCTATTGCTATGTATAACTACCTGATTGCACTTTTGGAAGAGGATTTAAATGTCCCAAGAAGCGTAGGTTCATGGCTTGTTTTTGCACTATATATAATAATAGGGCTTCCCGTAGCATTGGAACCCGTTCTTACAAAAACTGCAGAACTTGTATTTTTAACAGAGCTTGACAACTGGGTAGGATCATACTTCCTTGTGGTAGTAGGTTTTATTGAGGTATTGGTTACGGGCTGGCTTTTCGGCGAAAGGAAGTCTTTGGAGGAACTCAATAGAGGAAGCTACTGGAAGATTTCTTCCGCATTTTTCAACATAATAATTAAATGGGTAACACCGCTTGCAATAGCTATACTTCTTATATTCTCCACAAAGAGCTACATTAAAGATGGTTATTTCAAATGGGTACCCAGCTTTGTAGAAAAGATGCCCAATCTTATACCTTGGGTGCAGGGAGCAAGATTATTGCTTTTTGTAATTCTTGTTATAGGCTTTGTTGAAGCCTACATGACCATTCAGAAGAAATACGGTCCCAATGCACAGGTAAAAAAGGCTATGAAGGCATAGATGGGAGGAATGTAAAATGTCGGGCGGTGCGTTGTTTTTCATGCTTATTGCATGGGCTGTTATCATTGGCGGTGTTTATGTTACGATGTCAAATTTAATAAAATATCAGCAAAAGTAAGAGATTTCCTTGCTGCGGTTTTTGCCGCAGCTTTTTTTATTTAAGGAATTTATTAAAATTCTCTGATTTTGTAGTAAAATAGATATGTAATATTTATTTAAAGTTAATAAAAATTATACAAAAGAGAGGGAGAATCATTTTTATTATGTTGCGCCTTTTTATTAAAACAATAGACCGCGTTGGTATGGCTCTTGACCTTTTAAAAATTTTTTATGAATTTGGAATTAATATAAGGGCAATGGAGGTTGGGTCGGGTTTTGCGTATTTTTTAATTGATAAAAAAAGTATCGATTTTAAAACATTAAAAGAAAGATTTATGAAAGAGAAAGATATAAAAGAAGTAAAGCTTGTTGACATGCTCCCCCAAGAAGAAAGGGAAAAAAAGATTTGGGCAGTGCTTGATGCGGCAAGTGAGGGTGTCTTGGCGGTGGATAAAAACGGAATTATCACCCTTATGAATCCTGCTGCAGAAAAGATTTTGAACGTAAAGGCAAAGGATGCAATTGGGAAAAAGGCAGCAGAAATATTGTCCCCTGATATACCCATGCTTAAAACCATCAAAACCGGAGAAGGCTACGACAATGTGGAAATGGTTTTAAAAAAGGATGGCTCAAAATCCCATTATATAACGTCGGGAAGGCCTATACTAGACGAAAAGGGTAGACCCGTCGGCGCGGTTGCTTCCTTACAGGACATTGAAGCGGTAATGGCTTTGGTGCACGCTTTTACAAGGCCCGCTATGATAACCTTTGAAGATATATTAGGGGAAAGCGAGAAGATAAAAAGGGTTAAAGAAATAGCAAAAATAGCTGCAAAGGGAACTTCTACTGTGCTTATAAGGGGAGAAAGCGGGACGGGGAAGGAGCTTTTTGCCCGCTCCATCCACATGGCAAGTCCGAGGAAGGATAAACCCTTTGTTGCGGTAAACTGTGCCGCAATTCCCGATTCTCTCCTTGAAAGTGAGCTTTTCGGATATGAAGAAGGAGCCTTTACGGGGGCCAAAAAGGGAGGAAAACAGGGACTTTTCAAGTATGCTGACAAAGGCACCCTTTTTTTGGACGAAATAGGAGAACTTTCCACCCATTTGCAGGTAAAGCTTCTCAGGGTGCTTCAGGAAGGTAAAATAAGGAGAATAGGAGAAAACGAAGAAATACCAGTTAATGTAAGGATAATAGCTGCAACCAACAGAAACTTAGAAGAAATGGTAAGAATAGGAAAATTTCGTGAGGACCTTTATTACCGTTTGAACGTTATTCCCATTTACATCCCGCCTTTACGGGAAAGAAAAGAAGATATACCTTTACTTGCCAACCACTTTGTAGAAAAATTAAATAAAAAATTAAATAAAAAAATAAAAGGTTTCAGCGAATCGGCAATGCGAAAACTTTTGGATTACAACTGGCCCGGAAATGTCCGAGAGCTCGGCAATGTCATCGAAAGGGCGATGAACCTTTGTAATGAAGAGTATATAGACTCTGAGCACATCATTTTACGTGATGAGGATATAGATAGAGAAATTGCTGGTATAACCAAAAAAGAGGAGTTGCCTTGCAGCTTGAAGGAAGTTGTAAAAAAGGCAGAGATAGAAGCCATAAAAGATGCATTGAATAGGTCAAAGAGCATAAGAAGTGCAGCCAAACTCCTTGGCGTAACCCATGCAACTTTAATAAATAAAATGAAAGCTTACGGTATTAACCATAATAAGGGGAAATGGCAAAATTTTTAGTTTTACATTTTTTATAAAATTTTTCTCTATTTTTTAACAAAAAAATATTTAAAAATTATGATTTATTGTGTTATATTAGAGTTGATGTTATTATTTCTAATTTTTTAAGGGGGCGATAAATTGAGGTTTTCCTGTATTTTTAAAACGGAAAGGCTTCCTCAGGCTTATAATATGCTTTTCGTTAGCCTTATAAAAGAAGCCTTAAAGAAATCTAATCCTGATTATTATGAAAAATTATATTTTTATGAAGGACGGAGCAATAAGAAAAGTAAGAACTTTTGTTTTTCGGTTTTTATTAAAAACTTTGAAATAATAAATGAAACGCTTTATGTGAAAGATAAAGTTTTCTTTAATATCAGCACACCCGACTACGAATGTGGTATAAACATTTACAACGGACTTTTAAAAATAAAGAGTTTTAAGTATAGGGATTACAATCTTGAAAGAGAAAAGATTTTTTTGGCAAAAGAAAAAAGGATAAACGGGAATGAAGCGGTATTTAAAACCCTTTCGCCTATTTTTATTAAAGATAAGGACAACAACTTTTTAAACCCTGAGAATGAAGAATTTAATAAGGAATTAAATTATATAAGCGATATGATTCTTAAAAATTACAGAGGGTGCGGATTAAAAGTACCTTTGGAGTTTCAAAGTGTTCTTATGAAAAAGAAGGTTGTCAAAGAAGAAATCGAAGATTTTACAGAAATTACTGGCAAAAATACGTATTACGTCAACGCTTACTCTGGGGTATTCAAGTTAAAAGGGAATATAGAAGACCTTGAAGACCTTTATAAATTAGGTATCGGCTTTAGACGTTCTCAGGGATTTGGAATGATTGAGGTGGTATAAGTGAAGGTTCGATTATATTTAAATGATTGGTTTTATAATATGGGGCTTATAGGATTTAGAAGAATTTTAGAATTTGGAGAAAATAATGGAAAGATAAATTTAGCTGAATATGGGTATGCAGAAAAGGAAAATTATATAGAATTTGAAAAAAATTTATTAACAGTATTTCATCATTTATATTTCGATTATTTTTTGGACAAATATGATATTGCAAAAAGAGAAAAAAAACAAATTGAAAAACTTATGAATATGATTCAAATACAGGAAAAATTCAAAGAAGCTCTGGAAAATATAAAAAGAATTATAAAGGCAAATAATGATAAAATAAAGAAGATTGATCCAGAAATTTACAAAAGAGCTGATGAAGTATATAAATCGGTTGGGAAGATTAAAAAAATAGAAGAATTTAATAAACTTGAAAATTTATTAAATGAATTCTTGCAAATTATGTCAATAAGAGAAATTAATAAAAGGTTAACATTAAACAAATTTAAGTCAGTATTATCGGATAATTTTTTTGGTCAGAGAAGTTTTTTGAATGTAACCCATACTAATAGGTCTTTAGAAGAGCAAAAAGAAATAATGTATCGCGATTTTATTATTCCTATTTTTGACTCAATAGAATTGGTGGAAATATTAAACGACGTTGATGACACTTCTAAAATAACTGAATTTTTATCTAACAAAAAGTCTTTTAAATCATTATCAAAAAAAATTAAAGGAATAAAAACCCTAGAAAAAATAAAGGATTTTATAGATAACGAAATTGATAATTGCTGTTTATGTGGATGCTATAAAAGCTTGGGAGCAAATTATGAGGAAGGAGATTTTATACCACTTGCCGTAAGTGCTGATAATGCGAGAAATATGTTTTGGAATTTGAATGTAAAATATCCGATTTGTCCATTGTGTAAGCTTATATTATTTTGTACTCCTGCAGGTTGTACAAATATTTATAAGTCTTATCTTGGAGAAAATTACGATGCAAAAGATAAAGAATATTTTGCCTTTGTTAATATAGATACAAATTTTGAAAACTTATATAAGACTAATGAATTTTTTTATAAGCGAAGAGATTATGATATTCCTTTTAATGAACTTATTTTAGATATTATTAATACAGCAAAGGAAAGAAGCGTCTGGCAATTGCAAAATATTTTATATGTGGAATTTAATTCAAATTATAATTCAAAAAACTGTAAAATGAATTATTTTAATATTCCTAAATATTTAGCATGGTTTTTTAAAGAAAAAATTTATTTAATAAATGCAATTCAAGATAAAAATTTTAAAATGCAATTAATGGATAAAATATTATCCAACAAAGATATTAAATCAGTAATTGATGAAAAAATAAGGGAGATTATTACAGAGAACCTTGGGAAGGCAATGGATTGCTTTAATGCGGTAATTATTAGAATGGAAATTAATAAATATAAAAACCTTGAAAAGGAGGTAGTCGATTTGGCTTATAGAGATTTAAACATGTTATTTGAAGAAGGACAAAAAATAAATAGTTTTTTACAAAGTCAAAATGCTGAAAATAAAATAAACTCGATAGCATATAGGTTATTGAATGCGACAAAATCTGGAAACAAAAAAGATTTTATGGATGCTGTAATAAGACTTTATATGAGTTGCGACAAAGCAATACCTTCGTTATTTTTAGAGGTGATGACAGAAAAAAGTTTATCCTTTGAAGATATTTCGTATGCTTTTATTTCCGGGTTATTAAACAATAAAAATAAAAAATTTGAAAAGGGAGAGGAGATGTAATTATGGGCAAGGGTATTACAATGACAATTGTATTTCAAGCACAAAGCTTAAATTACGGAGAAGGAGTCTCCAATATATCAGAATTAAAGAAGTTAACAAGGATGGATGGAAATCAATATACTTTTGTATCAAGACAGGCAATAAGATTTGATATCGTTCGTTTGGGTCATGAAATTTTTGAGTGGAATCTTCAGGTGGTTGATAAGAGCAAGGGCACAGTACAATTTAAAGAAGACGCGACTATAAAAGACTCTGTAGAGATGGATTTATTTGGATACATGAAAACTTCTAAAAAAGACGAAGAAAATAAAGGAGGTTCTTTTGTCAGGCCTGCAGTTGTAAGGTTAAGTAATGCGATTTCCTTAGAGCCTTATAGAAGTGATATGGACTTTCTTTCAAATAAAGGTTTAGCTGACAGAATAGGTGAACATCCTAATCTTGCAAACAGCGAACAACATATGAGTTTTTACACTTATACTGTCACGATAGATCTTGATAGGATAGGGGTAGATAATGAAATATCGTTAGAGAAGACTGAAAGGGCGAAGAGAATTTTACAACTTCTTGATATAATAAAGATATTGAATAGGAATATTAGAGGTAGGCAGGAAAATTTATCCCCACTTTTTATAATTGGAGGATTGTATAAGATTTCTAATCCGTTTTTCTTGGGGAGAGTAAAATTGGAAAACAGGAATGGAAAATATTCGATTAATGAGAATATTATTAAGGATACTCTTGAACTTACTTTTGGGGATAAAGAAATCAAGGATGATACATATATAGGTATTGTCGATGGAATATTTATTAACAAAGAAGAGTTTGAGAAAATTTTACCGGATAAAGTAGTTAATGTAGAAAAATTCTTTGAAATATTAAAGGAAAAGGTTAAAGCTTATTATGGAGTGTGATTTTAATGAAAGTATTAAAGATTAAAATTTTTCAGGAAACAGCCTGTTATAGAAAACCTTTTGCTTTTAAGGTAACGGAAACATTTCCGTTACCTCCTTATTCTACTATAAAAGGTATGCTTCATTATGTTTTAAGTGCGAAAGAATATATACCTATGGCAATTTCTGTTCAGGGAGATTATGAAAGCATTATTAATAGTTATAATAATACATATTTTTATAAAAGCGATGAAATAACTACAATGCCCATGAATGTTCATATGTTATTTAATGTAAAACTCATAATTCATGTAAAAACTGAGGAAAGTATAATGGAGAAATTGTTCCAAAAATTAAACAAACCATTTGAACATTTAAGCCTTGGGAGAAGAGAAGATTTAGCAAGGATTGATTATGTAAAAGTAGTAAAATTAAAGGAGATTACTTTAATGGATATAGAAGATAAAGAAGACGAGGATGAAAATATCCTACCATATGTAGAGACTAAATATCCTATTTATATACCAAAAAATAAATTAGATAAAAATTTGCAGCTTCCCGGGATTAATTACAGATTAAACTTTAAATATAAAATAAGAAATAGTTTAAGGGAATGGGAAAAAACGGATGTTTTATATGTAGACAAAGGCATAATGATTACCAAAGGTAAGGTATGGATGGATGAAGAAGAGGATTTAGTTTTTTTAAATATTGATTTATAAAGCAGGTGATTTACATGGGGGAAGAGAATATTATTTTAGCAAAAACACGGCCAAATATTGAAACATTAAAAGAACATACTGAGAAGCTTATAAAAAACTATTTGGAATTCAAAAATCTTTTTGGAAATAGAATAGAAGAAATAATTAAGATTGATAAGGAGTTATTTTGGCAGCTTTTAGAATTGGTAATAAGATATCATGATGCTGGGAAAGCTTATACGCCCTTCCAAAACAAACTGAGAGCAGTAATAGGGAAGGGAAAATTGGTGTCTGATATTAAAGTAGATATCCCACATAATTTTTTATCTCCTGCTTTTATATATTTTAAGAGGTTTGGTATAAACGATGATGATATAAAAAAGATTGTTATTCAAGCGGTAGGTTATCATCACGAAAAAGATAAGGAAATTGATGCTAATACTATAGAACTTGCTATAAGAGAGGATCTCGTAAAAAAAATAGATTTATTAGAGAAAGAGATAGGCGTTCCTGTAAGAAAAAAATTAACTTCTCAATATCTTGCATATTTATCGAAAGAACAAAGAATCCAAGAAGATAATAAATATTATGAGACATATGTCTTAATGAAAGGGCTGCTTCACAGAATAGATCATTCTGCTTCTGCGAATTATCCTGTTGAAGATTTTACGGAGCAAAACTTGGAGCATATTACTACGAAATATATTTGTGAGAAGTTAAATTCAAATTTAAGAGATGTCCAGCAATTCGCGTTAAAAAATAAAGATAATAATGTAATTATAATTGCTTCAACAGGAATAGGGAAAACTGAAGCAGCCTTATTATGGGTTGGAAGTGAAAAAGCCTTCTTTACACTACCTGTAAGGGTCAGCCTAAATTCATTGTTTTCAAGGGTAAAAGAATACATAGGGTATGATAGTATAGGTTTACTTCATTCTTCAAGTAGAGAATACCTTTACAGCGAAGGTTATGAGGAGTCTTCAGAAATTTACGAGCAGTCGATGCTTTTTGCAAAAAGATTAAATTTTACTACAATTGATCAAATATTTAAATTTCCTTTTAAATACAAAGGTTATGAAAAAGTATTAGCAACATTGGCGTATTCAAAGGTTATTATAGACGAGATACAGGCTTATTCACCTGAAATAACTGCAGTTATTTTAAAAGGAATAGAGATTTTAAGTAAAATGGGTAGTAAGTTTATGATTATGACAGCAACATTGCCAAGAATTTATTTGGATTATTTATTAGAAAAAAATATTTTATTTAAGCAGGGAGAATTTTTATTGGAAATAAATAGGCATAAAATAAAACTTATAGATAAAAAAATTGATGAAGAAGTAGAATTCATAATTGAAAAAGCAAAAACGAAAAAAGTATTGATAATTGTAAATACAATAAAAAAAGCAGTCGGATTATATGAAAAAATTGCAGAAAGAAAAGAATTTGAAAATTGCTATTTGCTTCATTCTTTATTCATTCACAGAGATAGGGCAAGGCTTGAAAGAGAAATAAAGGATTTTACTGAGAAAGAAGGTAATGGTGTTTGGATTACCACACAAATTGTAGAAGCGTCATTGGATGTGGATTTTGATTTACTTTTTACTGAATTCGCAACATTAGACAGTCTTTTTCAAAGATTTGGAAGGTGTTATAGAAAAAGGGAATATGATTTACAGGGAGAGCCAAATATATATATTTTTACAAAAGAATCTTCCGGCATAGGATCAGTTTATGATAAAGAAATTACTGAAAAAAGCTTTGAGCTTTTAAAAGAATTTGATGAAAAAATTATTAACGAAAAAACAAAAGTATGTTTAGTAGATAAATTGTATTCAAAGGAGTATTTAAAAGATACGGAATTTTATTATAAGTTTAAGAATGCATTGCATATATTGAATGTTATAACACCTTATGAACTTAATAATTCTGAAGCACAAAAAATATTGAGGAAAATTGATTCTTTAAGAGTGATTCCAGAAGAAATATTTGAAAAAGAGATAAAACTTATTGATGAATATGAAACAGCAAAAGGAGAAGAAAAATTGAATCTTTTATATAAAATCAATCAGTTAACAGTAAATGTTCCCTATTATAAATGCAAGGATATTATCTCACAACTTGATAATATGAAAAATACTTATATTATTCATGTAAAGTATGATGATAAAAAGGGATTAATGTTAAAGAAAGCTTTAAATTATATTATGTAACAGAAGGTGTAATCCATGGATTTTGATTTTGAAAAATATAAAACACAGGGAATAAAGGTAAATTATTATTACATTTGTAAGAGAAAATTATGGCTTTTTGACAAAGGAATAAGTTTTGAAAAAAATTTCGACAGAGTACTGCAAGGGAAGATTTTACATGAGAATACATTCCAAAGAGAAAAACATAAAGATTTACTGATAGATGATATGATAAAAATTGACGTTGTTGCTGATGACCATATTAAAGAAGTCAAAATATCCAGTAAAATGAAAAACCCGGATATAATGCAGCTTTTATATTACCTTTTTTATTTAAAACAATTAGGCATTAGTAAAAAAGGTACTATCAATTACGTTAAAGAAAAAAAGGTGGTTGAAGTAGAACTGACAGAAGAAGATGAAAAAGAAATAAAGACTGCTCTTATTGATATAAAAGAAATATTAATGATGAAAAAGCCTCCAGAAGTAAAAAAACTTCCTTACTGTAAAAAATGTGCGTACTATGAATATTGTTATGCCAAAGAGGTCGATTGAGATGTATAAGGACTATTATATTTTTAGTAACGGAAGGATTTTACGAAAAGAAAATACCATTTACTTTGAAGATAAAGAAGAAAATAAAAAACCTATACCGATTGAACAAATTGAGAGATTGCATATTTTCGGTGAAACAGATTTAAATACTAAATTTTTGGGACTTGTATCTCAATATGATATAATATTAAACTTTTACAATTATTATGGATATTATATTGGAAGTTTCATACCGAGAAAGAAAAACGTTTCGGGTTTGTTGCTCATAAAACAGTCAGAAAGTTATATTTTTCATGAAAAAAGGTTATATTTTGCAAAATGCTTTGTAGAAGCTGCAGTTTTTCACATTTTGCGAAATTTAAGAAACTATAAAGAAAAAACTGAAAAAATTATTGAAGAGATAGAAGGAGAAAAAGAAAATATTTCAAAAGCAAGGGAAATTGAGGAACTAATGGGTATAGAAGGAAGAATAAGGAAAAAATACTATGAATCCTTTTCATTATTTTTAAATAATGATTTTGGTTTTACCAAAAGAGAAAAAAGGCCACCTACAGACCCATTAAATGCTCTTATTTCTTTTGGAAATGGTATGATGTACAATACGGTGTTAGGAGAAATTTATAAAACACAGCTTGACCCTACTATTAGTTATTTGCACGAACCCTCCTCTAAAAGATTTTCATTAAGCCTTGATATTGCTGAAATATTTAAACCATTAATAGTTGATCCAGTAATATTTTACTTAATAAATAACAGGATGTTACAAGAAGATGACTTTAACATCGAAGAAGGTATATGTTTTTTAAACGATGAGGGTAAGAAAAAATTTATTAAAGAATATCAAAATAAACTTGAAACTACCATCAAACATAGGGCTTTAAACAGGAAGGTATCTTATAGGACTCTAATAAAACTTGAATGCTATAAAATTATAAAATCCCTTATAGAGGATGAACCTTATAAGCCATTAAAGGCTTGGTGGTAAAATGTTTGTTATAATAACTTACGATGTATCTGAAAGACGAGTAAATAAGGTCAGAAAAGTATTAAAAAAATATCTTATATGGACGCAAAATTCCGTTTTTGAAGGGGATATTACAGAAGCGAAATTATATAAATGCTTGTCTGAAGTTAATAAAATTATGGATAAAAGAGAAGATTCTATATACGTTTATAAAATTGAAAATCCCCGCAATTTAACTAAGGATGTAATAGGAATAAGTAAAAACCTTGACGATATGTTTTTATAAAAATCTGCAGCAAACTTAACTATAAAATAAACTTATTGTTAACATAGTATTTTTCATTTTTACAAGACAATTTATCGTTAAAATTTATTTTCAGAATTATAACTTTGCTGCAAAAGATTGTATTATTTATCTATAAAAGCCAATAAAAATGTTATTTTTTAATACTGTTTTTTAGGGTTTTCTATTAACTATGTGGGATGTAAAGATAAGGTAATCAATACTAACATCAAAAAATGAAGCGTTTTCTATTAACTATGTGGGATGTAAAGTTAAAGGTGATGAACAAGGAAAAAGCAATAGCAAAGTTTTCTATTAACTATGTGGGATGTAAAGACAGGAAGTGAACCTTGACTAACTTCTCTTTCTTCTAATAAGGTTTTCTATTAACTATGTGGGATGTAAAGCAGAAGGATTCAAAGGTGTTGGGCTGTATATATTGAGTTTTCTATTAACTATGTGGGATGTAAAGTATGTTTTTAAGCCTTCTTTGTGTCTTTAGAACAAGGTTTTCTATTAACTATGTGGGATGTAAAGTATCTTTTTTTGTAACATCATTTGCGAGAGCGTCGTGTTTTCTATTAACTATGTGGGATGTAAAGGCGGGAAATGGAACAGTGCACACGGCGGCTTACTGAGGTTTTCTATTAACTATGTGGGATGTAAAGTTGATATAGAAGGTATTTGCACCTCGTAGCCATATCTCGTTTTCTATTAACTATGTGGGATGTAAAGTTTTCCCACCTCCCTACCTGCAAAGCTGATATAGTTGTTTTCTATTAACTATGTGGGATGTAAAGCTTAATATCTTCTGGCTTCAACATTGCTTGTGAAAATTGTTTTCTATTAACTATGTGGGATGTAAAGTCTTTTTATTGTAAGTATAGAGAAAGGAATTTAGAAAAGTTTTCTATTAACTATGTGGGATGTAAAGGAATCACAGGGTCATCATCGAAATGTACAACATAAAATGTTTTCTATTAACTATGTGGGATGTAAAGGAATGGGCTATATATTTGCAGGCAAGGACAACATCTAGTTTTCTATTAACTATGTGGGATGTAAAGTATTTAATGCAGTTTTTGAGATGTTCGGTTAATATTGTTTTCTATTAACTATGTGGGATGTAAAGGTATTTGAAAGCGGGATAGCGTTAAGCTTATTTTTGTTTTCTATTAACTATGTGGGATGTAAAGAAAATTCATTACATTAAAACAATGAAGCGGCCTCCATGTTTTCTATTAACTATGTGGGATGTAAAGTTTTCCCACCTCCCTACCTGCAAAGCTGATATAGTTGTTTTCTATTAACTATGTGGGATGTAAAGCTTAATATCTTCTGGCTTCAACATTGCTTGTGAAAATTGTTTTCTATTAACTATGTGGGATGTAAAGTCTTTTTATTGTAAGTATAGAGAAAGGAATTTAGAAAAGTTTTCTATTAACTATGTGGGATGTAAAGGAATCACAGGGTCATCATCGAAATGTACAACATAAAATGTTTTCTATTAACTATGTGGGATGTAAAGATTTTCTCTTTTTCCTTTTTCAATTAAACTATCAAGAGTTTTCTATTAACTATGTGGGATGTAAAGGATAAGAAGTCAATAAACGGTAAGGTAGATCAAATAGTTTTCTATTAACTATGTGGGATGTAAAGTAAGTTTTAAAATCGCTGACATCTCAGTTTGCGGTAGTTTTCTATTAACTATGTGGGATGTAAAGCTGGAATGAGCAGAAAAAAGCTGCAGAAGACATCTTCGTTTTCTATTAACTATGTGGGATGTAAAGACAATAATAAAAGGAAATATAAATTTGCAGGATAAGCAAAGTTTTCTATTAACTATGTGGGATGTAAAGTTTTTCGACGCTAAAATGACAATTGGGCATATAATAGTTTTCTATTAACTATGTGGGATGTAAAGAAAATAGCAATACTGCAATTTCAATCATTAACGGGTCGGTTTTCTATTAACTATGTGGGATGTAAAGGATAAATCAAATCTTCCATCTTTATTGTATCTTACAGTTTTCTATTAACTATGTGGGATGTAAAGCGAAAAGTAGAAATAGTATGTGCTCCCTTTTCTGAGTTTTCTATTAACTATGTGGGATGTAAAGCAATCTCAATCAAATCAAAGCTTGCGGGCAATTGCGAAAAGTTTTCTATTAACTATGTGGGATGTAAAGTTTTATCTTTCATTCTATTAACTGCAAGATTAAATTTGTTTTCTATTAACTATGTGGGATGTAAAGAATTTAGTGAGCGTGATTATTGCGCTTATCACAGCAATGTTTTCTATTAACTATGTGGGATGTAAAGCCGAAAGCGCATCCTATTGTTCCACATGCACATGATTGGGAGAATGGCGAAAGACGAAGGGAATCAAGAATATTAACTGAAGTAGAAAAAGAAAAAATCAAGGATATTTGGAGTGATGAAGGATGATGTATGATACTTATAAGGATTTAAACGAGTTTATTGAAGATATAGAGAGGATCGGCGAGATTGAGTTTGAGTATAAGGGGAAAGATTATTCGCTTCTGTACTATGACAAGATTTATATTTGCGAGTACAATAAACCAGAGACGGAAAAAGAATATGATACAATAGAGGAATTTTTGGATGATTACAAAATCGACGGAGTCCCAATAAGAGAATTAGCAACAGAAATAAAGGTGTTTGCACATTAGGACCACCCAACCGAGAAGGGTTGAGGGTTTTATATTAACTATGTGGGATGTAAATCCAGATGAAGTAATCTATTGGATGGTGGAAATATATGGGTTTTCTTTTAATTATATGGTATATAAAGCTGTTATTGGTGCCTGCAATGACCTGAGAATTTTTAATTTGCAAAAGTGGAGATTTTATTTTGCTGTTCATTTTAATTATTAAATAAACATTGAAAAACAGTAATACTTAACACTTACTTTAGTAATATATGTAAAACATTATGCACGTGAGTAAATGTAGTTATTTTCAGCTACATAGGAAATTAGTTATGATGGTAGCCCTGGAGGAGTACAACCCTTAAGATTTGGGAAGTTTACTTGTGATAATATTTTCAAATTGGGTAATAAGCGACTCATATTGGTGCAAGGTAGTTCACAACATGCCCTCTTAATTTTTTTATGTACTACATTACGTTTTCATCTTCAGCTGTGGTAAATAGAGAAAGAATTTCTTGAGTTTCTTCGTGTGATATTTGCTCTACATCTTTTAATTTTCTATCGATGGTGCGTGTCTTTTTCGATGCGCTTTCGATAGCTTCCTGAGCCTCTTGCAATTTTTTGTTTATTTTTTCCAAGAGTTCTGCGAACTTTCCTATCTCTGTTTTTACAGCTCCAAGTAATTTCCAAACTTCTTCGGCTTTTCTTTCGATAGCAAATATTTTAAATCCCTGCCTTAAACTGCTAAGGACTGCTGACAGAGTAGTGGGACCTGTTATCAATACTTTGTAATCCCGTTGAAGGGTTTCTATAAATCCAGGCCTTTTTAAAGCTTCTGCAAAAAGGCTTTCAGCGGGAAGAAACATTATAGCAAAATCTGTAGTATGAGGTGGGCATATGTATTTCTCCTTTATATCTTTAGCGCACTGCTTTAGGCGATTCTCCAGCTCCTTTTTTAACCTTTCTGTTTCTATAGAATTGCCTCTTTCTTCAGCGTCAATTAACCTTTCAAAATCATCCATGGGGAATTTTGCATCAATGGGGAGCCAAATATAACTTCCTGATGAACCGTTTTCTACCGGTATTTTAACAGCGAATTCTACGGTTTCGCTGCTTGTTGGTTTCACCCTCACATTTTTTTCGAATTGGCCGGGGGCCAATATGTCTTCTATTATGCCTTCAAGCTGGACCTCCCCCAAAATTCCACGAGTTTTTATGTTTGAGAGGATTTTCTTTAGATTCCCCACATCGCTCATCAAGGTTTGCATTTCTCCCAACCCGCTGTGTACCTGTTCTAACCTTTCACTCACAAGTCTAAAAGACTCTGAAATACGAGCATTAAGGGTAGACTGTAGTTTTTCGTCAACAACCTGCCTCATTTGTTCAAGTTTTAAGCTATTTTCGGTTTGAATGTCTTTTAATTTTGATTCTAAGGTATCCCTCATTTTATTTAATCTTTCCTCAGTTTTGTCAGCTAAGGAAGATACTGTATCCGAAAAGTTTTTTATAAGGTTTTGCTGGGCAATATTCATCTGATTTATATTTGAGGTTATGGCATTTCCGAGAGTGCTCACTAGATTTGCAGTTTCTTCTCTACTGTTCTTGATGTTTTCTTTTATCAAACCTTCTAAGTATTTTTGTCCATTATCAAGAGTTGATAAAATCTTTATAAGATCAGGATCAACCTTTTTCTTTGATGTTATGGATATTACTTCCAAAATAATGATGACGGCTAATAAAAGTATAACTACAATGCTGTTTCCGTTCATTAAATATTACCTCCTTAAAATTTTTTTGAAATACCTAATTGTTGTTAAGAAATTTAGAGATAATTAATTTAGTTATTAATTTAATTATACTATTCCATATTAGGGGAAAAAAGAAAACAGATTAGCCTCAACCATAATTTTTATAAAAAAATTATTAAATAAACCCTATAAGGGTATTTGCTAAAAAATGTTAAAACCCAAAGTAATTGTAATATGATTAAAATGTGATATAATAAAAGCAAGATACCCCTATAGAGTATATGTATTTAAAGGGAGTGAAATTATGGCAGGTCAAATAAAAAAAGTAGAATTTAACATCAAAGGTATGACTTGCGCTGCATGTGCAGCCCGTATTGAGAAAGTCCTTTCGCGAAAACCTGGCATTTTAACAGCTTCAGTAAATTTAGCTACTGAAACAGCCACTGTTGAGTATGAAGAGAATATGATAGATGTATATAAAATTATTAGTATAATTCAAGAACTGGGCTATGATGTTGTTAAAAAGGAAAAAAAGGATGCTCTCTTAGAAAAAGAGGAAAAAAAGAAGGAAATTGAATCTTTAAAAAAGCTCGTTGTAATTTCTTTTTTCCTTACTGCACCTCTTGTGTTTACAATGATTTTTAGACTTTTAGGTTTTCACGGTGGTGTATTTGAAAATCCTTGGTTTCAATTGATGCTTGCAACACCTGTACAATTTTTAATAGGTTTTAGGTATTATAAAGGGGCTTATAATAGTTTAAAGAGCGGTTCGGCAAATATGGACGTGCTCATTGCCTTAGGGACAAGTGCAGCTTATTTTTACAGCCTTTACAATATTTTTTCTGTACCGAAGGAGATGATACATGAACACCTTTACTTTGAATCCTCTGCTGTTATAATTACCCTTATTACACTCGGAAAATATTTGGAAGCGGTTGCAAAGGGCAAAACCTCTGAAGCTATTAAAAAGTTGATGGGACTTCAGCCAAAAACTGCAAGGGTGGTAAGAGAAGGCATGGAAAGGGATATACCCGTAGAGGATGTTAAAGTTGGCGATATTATAATAGTAAGGCCGGGAGAAAAGATACCTGTAGATGGTGTCATTATAGAAGGGTATTCTTCAGTAGATGAATCCATGCTAACGGGTGAGAGCATACCTGTAGAAAAGAAAGTAGGGGATAAAGTAATCGGAGCAACCATCAACAGAACCGGCAGTTTTAAGTTTAAGGCAACAAAAGTTGGAAAGCATACGGTGCTTTCTCAGATTGTAAAGCTGATAGAACAGGCTCAGGGCTCCAAAGCTCCAATACAAAAGCTTGCTGATAAAATATCCGGTGTCTTTGTCCCCTTCGTAATATTTGTCGCACTTATAACATTTTTTGTCTGGTATTTCGCATACGGCGATTTCACCAGGGGCTTAATAAATGCGGTGGCGGTTTTGGTGATTGCATGTCCTTGTGCCCTCGGGCTTGCTACGCCTACTTCGGTTATGGTGGGGACGGGGAAGGGTGCCGAATACGGTGTGTTAATAAAAGGCGGGGAACATTTAGAAAAAGCTCACAGTATAAATACTATAATATTGGATAAGACAGGAACTATTACAAAGGGGGTACCGGAGGTCACCGATATAATATCCTTGGGTAATTTGAGTAAAGAGGAAATTCTAAATCTTGCAGCCTGCACTGAAAAAAATTCTGAGCACCCTTTAGGTGAAGCAATCGTGAAAAAAGCAAAGGAAAAAAGCGACATTCCCGACCCTGAAAGTTTTGAAGCAATACCTGGCCATGGAATATATGCCGCTATTGGGGATAGGGAAATCTACTTAGGTAATCGCCGACTGATGAAGCTAAAGGATATTCCTACAGATGAAGTGGAAGATATCTTAGAAAAGTTTGAAGATGAAGGAAAAACCGCCATGATTTTGGCTGTTGGTGGAAAAATAGAAGGTATAATTGCAGTAGCAGATACTCTAAAGGAAAATTCTAAAGTTGCTATTGAAGAGTTAAAGAAAATGGGTATAGAAGTTTGGATGATAACGGGAGATAATGAACGTACCGCAAGGGCCATTGCACAAAAAGTGGGTATAGACCACGTAATAGCTGAAGTTCTTCCGGAACATAAAGCAAAAGAAGTGGAAAGGCAAAAAAAACAGGGGAAAATCACAGCAGTGGTAGGAGACGGCATAAACGATGCACCTGCTCTTGCTGCAGCTGATGTAGGGATAGCCATAGGCACCGGCACTGATGTGGCTATAGAGACCGCCGATATAGTGCTTATGAGCGGTGATTTGAAGGGCATAGTAACTGCGGTAAAGCTCAGCCGTGCTACTATGAGAAATATTAAACAGAACCTCTTTTGGGCATTTATTTACAATACCCTTGGAATTCCCCTTGCAGCTTTTGGGTATCTCAGTCCTGCAATAGCTGGCGGTGCTATGGCTTTCAGCTCGGTTTCGGTAGTAACTAATGCCTTAAGGCTGAGGAGGTTTAAACCTTAGGTAATAGAAAAAAATAAGGAAGCCATAAAAAAAGCTTCCTTATTTGCATATTTAGCCTCATCTTAATCTATTCTGAAGGGAAAAGACCTTCGACACTTAAATAACGCTCTCCCGTATCGGGAAGCACCGTTACCACAAGATTTCCCGGTTTTAATGATTTTGCCACCTTTTTGGCGGCAAAAACGGCAGCTCCCGAAGATATACCCGCTAGGATACCTTCTTTTGAGGCAAGCTCTCGAGTATAAAAATAGGCTTCTTCATTGCTGACTGTAATAATCTCATCTACTAAATTAAGGTCAAGCACCTTGGGGATAAATCCTGCACCTATACCCTGAATATTATGAGTTCCCGGTTTGCCACCGGAGAGCACCGGAGAAGCTTCCGGCTCTACGGCTATAATTTTTATATTAGGAATCTCTTTTTTCAATACCTTTGCAACACCCGTTAAGGTACCGCCTGTTCCTACTCCTGCCACAAAGGCATCAAGCTTTCCTTCTGTCTGGTTTAGAATTTCTATTGCTGTGGTTTTTTCGTGGATTTCGGGGTTTGCTGGGTTCTCAAACTGCTGAGGCATGAAGTAGTCTTTATTTTGATTTAAGATTTCCAAGGCTTTTTCAACTGCACCTTTCATTCCAAGTTCTGGAGGAGTGAGTACCAATTCAGCACCGTAAGCTTTTAAGATTTTTCTTCTTTCTATGCTCATGGAAGCAGGCATAACGAGTATCAGCCTGTAACCTTTTACTGCACACACCATAGCAAGGCCTATGCCGGTATTACCGCTTGTAGGTTCTACTATAGTGGCTCCGGGTTTTAAAATCCCTTTTTTTTCAGCGTCCAAAATCATATTAAGGGCTATTCTATCTTTTATACTTCCTCCCGGATTGAAGGATTCGATTTTTGCTGCTATTAAAGCTCCATCCTTTGGGGAAAGTTTTGAAAGCCTGACCATTGGGGTCATGCCTATTAAGTCTAAGATTGAATTTTTTATTTCAAAAATATTTCTTTCCATTTCATAACGTCCTTTCTAATGAATATTTTAATTATTTTCGCATGAAAATTCATATTTGTCGTTCAGCTGTTTTATTATAGGATTTTGGCCGCAAACCGGACAGTCTGGGTTCCTTTTTAAATCGGGCATTCTAAAGTCGAGCTCTAAAGCATCGAAAAATAAAAGATTTCCGCTCAATAGTTTACCCATCCCTGTCAATATTTTTACTGCTTCCGCTGCTTCAATAAATCCCAGGATTCCGGGGACAGGCCCGAGTATGCCCGTCTCGGAACAGGAAGGAATACTGCTTGCAGGCGGCATTTTGGGAAAAACGCAGCGGTAACATGGACCTTTTCCTGGGATTATGGTCATTCCGAGCCCTTCAAACCTTAAAACTCCGGCTTCGGCAAGAGGTTTTTTTGTCAAGACACATGCATCGTTTAAAAGGTAACGAGTGGGAAGATTATCCACACCGTCTATAACCACATCGTAGTCTTTTATAATTTCAAGGGCATTTTCCTTAGTGAATCGAGTGTGGTATTTTATGATGTTTAAATTTGGATTTAATCTTTTCAGGAAAATTTCTGCAGATTCTACCTTAGGCATACCGATTCTTGAAGTAGAATGTAAAATTTGCCTGTTTAAATTGCTTATTTCAACATTATCGCTGTCCACAAGGCCGATTGTCCCTACGCCTGTTAAGGTAAGTGCCAATGCTGCAGGTGAGCCAAGGCCTCCGGTACCCACTATAAGTACCTTTGATTTGGAAAGTAATTCCTCTATTTTTTTATCTTCAATAATTTCTGAGCTTTCGGTACCTAAGAAAGAATTCTCATTTTTAAATTCCATATTTAATAGATCAAAGTATAAGGGGGTTTCAAGAAGCCTTCCCAAGTTTAATATAATCTTTGCAGCTTCAATGGAGCATATTGCGCCTGCAAGACAGTCGGAGAATACTTTTCCAATAAGCTTTTCATTAATGTTTTCATTATATTCGGGAAATTGATTATCAAAAAATTTTGCCCTTTTTACCGTTCTTATATGTCCCTTCCAAGGATAAGTTGCTGCAAATACTGCCGGAATGTCTTTTAGTTTTTCTGCTGCTTTAAACTCGTTCAAAAGAATGCAAAAATCAATTTTGATAATTTCAGGATTTATTTCATCTTCGCTTAGAAATTCTATTTTTAAATCCGGATTTAAATCTTCGAGGTTTTCTTTTAAAAGCTGATATTCCCTATCGAATTTTTTAAAAGAACAATATATACGCTCTATACCTAAGGCTGTAAGGTATAAAAGCAAAGGCAATGCACTTTTAAGAGATGTTGAGACCACAAGTCCTGATGATTCAATAAGTTTTTTTTGGCCCGGACCGCTAATTTCTGGCATAATTATGTGCCTTAAAAACCTATTGATTTTTTCTTTCGGTAACAACAGAAGGACTCCCCCTTTTTAAATTAATTCCTACTAAATTGATAGGAAATCTTCAAAATAATTTTATAGTTTAAATCTAAATAATGTTAATTTCTACTTTTATTTTACACTAATTTTTTGGTATTTTAATAATAGAAAAATAATAAATAAAATAAAAAAAGGATGATTGCAGGATGAAGCTTAAGGATTATCATGTACATATTGAAAAAGGGCCGTATACTTTGGAATGGCTCAAAAAATTTTTTGATACCGCTGAAGAAAGAAATATAGGGGAATTAGGAATTTCCGAACATCTTTATCGATTTCATCAGGCTAAAGCTTTGTGGCGGGGAGGGCCGATAAGGAATAAATGGCATGAAGAAAGGGCGGTAATGGATATTGATGATTATATTGAACTTATAGAAAGGGCTAAAAAGGAAGGCTATCCGGTAAAGCTCGGCGTTGAAGCGGATTATTTCCCGGAAAATGAAGATATTATAAGGGAGTTTATTAAAGCTTATCCCTTTGATTACGTCATAGGGTCAGTCCACTGGCTTTCCGAGTTCGGCTTTGACAATCCGGATAGAATTTTTGAGTGGGAAGGAAAGGACATTGATAGGGTGTACGAGGAGTATTTTGAAACATTGATAAAGGCTGTAAAATCAGGTATTTTCGATTTTATAGCCCATCCTGACCTTGTAAAAATATTCAACTACAGGGCAAAATCTGACCTTTCAAGTTTATACGAAAGTTTGGCCCGGGAAATAAAAAATATGGATTTATGTGTAGAAATAAGCACCGCAGGACTCCGAAAGCCCGTAAAGGAAATATATCCTTCAAAGGAACTTATGAATTATTTTGCAAAATACGATATTCCGGTAATACTAAATTCGGATGCCCACTGCCCCGAAGATGTGGGGAAAAATTTTGTAGAAGCTGTAGAGTTTATAAAAAGCTTTGGCTATAATAAATTGTGCTATTTTGAAGAAAGAAAGAGAAAGGAATACGAGATTTGAATAGGAGGAAAATAAGGTGTTTCACATAGTTTTGGTCGAACCTGAGATTCCTCAAAACACAGGGAATATTGCAAGAACCTGTGCAGCAACTGGGGCTGTGCTTCACCTGGTAGGGCCCTTAGGTTTTTCTTTGGAAGATAAATACTTAAAAAGGGCAGGCCTTGACTACTGGAATTTAGTAGACGTGAGGTATTACCAAAATTATGAGGAATTTGAGGAAAAAAATAAAGGGAATACCATGTACTTTTTAACTACCAAGTCGGAAAAATGCTACACTGAAGCTGCTTTTAAGCCTGGGGACTATTTGGTATTCGGAAAGGAAACAGCAGGACTGCCTGTGGACCTTCTTAAAAGGAACTGGGATTATACATTGAGAATCCCTATGGTGGACGATGCAAGGTCATTGAATCTTTCCAATTCCGTTGCAATAGTGCTTTACGAAGCATTAAGGCAAAATGGTTTTGCCGGACTTAAAATAAAAGGGCCTTCTAAAAAATAAAAAGGGAGGATTTGCTAAGTGGTCGAAATTAAGGTTGGACAATCCTATGAAGTAGTCATCGAAAATATGGCCCATGAAGGACAGGGCATTGCAAGGATAGAGGGTTTTACGGTTTTTGTGGAAGGGGCAATTTTTGGCGAAAGGGTGCTTGCAAGGATAAATAAGGTTACAAAATCTTATGCTATTGCAGAAGTGGAAAAAATTATTGAGGCTTCAAACTACAGGCAAAAACCCTTTTGTACCTATGCGGAAAACTGCGGCGGATGCGGCCTTCAGCATATGTCCTATGAGGGACAACTGGTATTCAAAAAAATGAAGGTAGAAGACAGCCTAAAGCGAATAGGCAAAGTAGAAGCGATAGTATACAATACCATAGGGATGGAGAATCCCATAAATTATAGAAATAAAGCGCAGTACCCCATAGGGATGAAGAATAATAAACCTGTGATGGGTTTTTTTATGAAGAGGACTCACGAAATAGTCCCCATTGAATACTGTCCTATCCAGTCAAAGGAGAGCAATGAAGCACTTTTGGCAGTAAGGGAATGGGTAGAAAGATACAATATCTCGATATATGATGAAATTCACCATAAAGGGCTTGTAAGGCACCTTGTAACGAGACATGCAATAAAAACGGGCGAGGTTATGGTCGTCCTCGTTATTAACGGAGAGGATATACCCAAGAAAAAGGAATTAATCGAACTATTAAAGCTTAAAGTTAATGGTCTTTCATCGGTGTATTTAAATATAAACACTAAAAAAACCAACGTAATTATGGGAGAAAAAAATATTTTGATTTTCGGGAATCCTACCATTACCGAATACATAGGGGATATAAAGTTTTCCCTTTCTCCTCTGTCTTTTTTTCAGGTAAACCCCGTTCAGGTGAAGGTGCTATACGATAAAGTTTTAGAATTTGCTGATTTAAAAGGGGATGAGACGGTTTTAGATGTATACTGCGGGATAGGCACAATTTCCCTTTACCTTGCAAAAAAGGCAAAGAAGGTTATAGGCATCGAAGTTGTAAGGGATGCAGTAAGGGATGCAAGGGAAAATGCAAAAATGAACGGAATTTCCAATGCTGAATTTATGGAAGGGGAAGCGGAAAAAATCATGCCCGAGCTTGCAGAAAAAGGAACAAAACCCGAGGTGGTTGTAGTTGACCCACCGAGGAAGGGCTGCGAAAAAGAAGTGCTTTTTGCTATTGCCGAAATGAATCCTCAAAAAATAATTTACGTTTCATGTAACCCTGCTACATTAGCAAGGGACCTCGGGATTTTGAAAGAAAAGGGCTATCAAACCCAATTTGTCCAGCCCGTAGATATGTTTCCCCATACGCATCACGTGGAGTGCGTAGCGTATCTAAATTTTAACATTTCTTAAATCTTAAATTAGTGTTTTTAAAATCATAGTATCATTTTTACTATAAACGGTATTATCAGGGATGTTATAATCCCTGCAAGGCCAATTGCAAGGCCGCTCATAGCCCCTTCGATTTCTCCTTCTTGAACAGCTCTGGAAGTTCCAAGACCATGAGCTGCAGTACCTATTGCAATGCCCTTTGCGATTTTATTATTAACCCCAGCTATTTTAAGTACCTCGGGTCCCATCATTGCCCCAATTATGCCTGTAATTATTACAGCTGCTGATGTAAGAGATGGGTACCCCTTTAATATGTTTGAAATTTCAATAGCAATAGGAGTGGTAACGGACTTTGGTGCCAATGAAAGGGCTATTGTCTTATCAGCACCAAGAAAAGAAGCAATTAATGCTGCTGATAAAATCCCGGCAACCGAACCGCATAAAATTCCGACAAAAATTGCCATCTTGTATTTTAAAATTAAATCTATATTTTTATATAACGGAATGGCTAAGGCTACTGTAGCAGGACCTAAAAGAAAGCTTATATATTTTCCGCCTTCATTGTAGTTTTGGTATGGGATTTTAAAGGTTAAAAGCATTATTATAATAAGAGACGTTGCTATAAGCATTGGATTTACTACATAAGATTTTGTTCGATTTTGAAGAAAAAGGCCTATTTCAAAAGCTATGAGGGTAACGGTAACACCGAATACGGGGCTTTTAATAATTTCTTCAATCATCTTTATCTACCTCTTTTTTAATGCCCATAATTAACTGGGTAATGTGACCTGTTATTATTAAAACTATAAAGGTGCTCAGCACTATTGATGAAAGAATGGGAACAGCATTTTTTGAAATTGCATCAAAGTATAAAATAATTCCTACTCCAACAGGAACAAAGAATAAGGATAAATTCTTTATAAGACCGGTCCCTACGTTTTCAACATCACTTAACTTTACAATACGAGTTACCAGAGCTAAAAATAAAAGAATCATTCCTATTACATTACCGGGTATAGGAATATTTAACCCTTTTGAAATAAACTCTCCTAAAAAAAGAAATATCATTATTATAGAAAAACCTTTTATAATTTCCATTTATCATGTCCCCACTTAAATATAATGTGAAGAGAAATGGATCTTGGGCCTTTATTCTAAAGTGTTTACTATTGGATGTTATTATAGCACTAAATGCGTTATTATTCTACTATAACATTTGCGGGTAGTAGAGGAGGACTGTAATTGACAACTCCTAAGATTGAATACATAGATTTCAAAGTTTTAATCTCACTTTTTAACCTTATGATAGTAATCAAGGCTTTTGAGGATTTAAAACTTTTAGAAATGTTAGCAATTAGGGACTTTAATCGCATCCCTTGCGAGTGTAATATCCTTTAAGTTTTATGTAAACGAGTATAAAGGATATAAAAATATTACAAAATTATAAAAATAAACAAAAAAATATGATTATAAAATATTTTTAGGTCAAAAATCAGGAAAATGCAGTTAAAATTCGAAAAAAGATTTAATTATTCTTACACAGGATGAGTAAAAAAAAATTTAATATATAAAGAATTTTTGTTATAATAAATATATTAATTGTTTTAAAATAATTAAGTAATTCAAAAAAATAACTATATTGGGGGGATCAAATTTGCTTAGATTGTTATCCGAAAAAGATAGAAAATTAATTGAAGACTATATTGAAAAATACCCCTATGAAACAACCTTTATAAAAGGGAATATCAGTAATTTTAGCATAGATAATAATAAGGATATCAGAAGATGCGGGGATTATTACGGATATTTCAAAGGTGATAGGCTCATAGGTATAATACCATTTTATAATCTCGGAAGCTCAACGCCTCATTTTGAAGATGAAGAATGCATAAAACCCTTTTCAGAGCTTATTTTAAAATACGAGATTGAATTTTTGCTGGGGATGAAAAAATATATTTTACCTTTGTACGAAAGTATTAAAGAAAAGAAAAAAATAATGTTCTGTGATGAAGACAGTTTTCAAATTAACATAAACTTTAACGCATATGAAAATCAAGAAATTCAAATAGTAGACTTTTATGAGCTTCCCATCGAAAAAGCTGCAGAATTTGCTGTGGAAGCATCTAAAAAGGGGTTTAATACGGAAGTAAGTATAGAAGAGAAAATAAAAACATTTAAAGAAAGGGCAAAGGAAGAGGATTATATTTTTGCAGTTTATAATAATGAAATAATAGCGCAAGCCTATATTCAAGCTGCTACAGATCTTGTAAATCAAATCGGAGGGGTTTACACAAAAGAAGAATATAGAGGTAGGGGTATTTGTAAGGCCCTGGTTTCGGAACTTTGTAAAAGGATTAAAAAAAGAGGGAAAATACCGGTATTAATGGTGAAAAAGTATAATACTCCTGCCGTAAAAGCATACAGTAGTCTTGGTTTTGAGCATTATGATGATTATATGATGGTAAGGTTTATCCGAGAAAATAAAAATATATAACGGCAATAAATTACCTTTATTTATATGGTAAATTGATAAATATATAATTATTAGGAAAATAAGGTAAAAGGAGATGATTTTAAATGGAAAAAAATTATCCACCCTTTGTAAGCGCTATAGAACAAACAGATCCAAAGCTTTTTGAAGTTGTAACAAAAATATTTGACCTTGCTTTAGGCCCGGGAGAATTAGAACCTAAGGTGAAGGTACTAATTGCTCTTGCCCTTGATGCATTTGCAAATTCACCGGAAGGGGTGAAGAGCCTTGCAAATACTGCAAGGCAATTGGGGGCAACAGAAGGGGAAATTGCTGAGGCATTAAGAATAGCATATCTTGTATCAGGAATGAAAACTCTGGCTACTATTCGTTCGGCATACAATTAAATATAAAAATTGTACGCAAAAATCCCGCTTTCAAAAGCGGGATTTTTTGTGTGAATACTATTTATTTTATCTGAAGCCCTACTAAGTTGTATTGAGGTTTTTTGTCGAAGCGGTGGACGGCTTCAATAAATCGGATCGTCCCTGTCTTTCCCCTAACCACCAAAGTATGGGTGGAAGCGCCTTTAGAAGTAAAATGTACACCTTTTAATAAATTGCTATTTGTTATACCCGTTGCGGCAAAAAATACATCGTCGCTTTTTACCATATCATCCAAGGTAAGAATTTTTTCAGGGTCAGAAAGTCCCATTTTTTTGCACCTTTCTACCTGTTCTTCATTCTCGGGCTTAAGCCTTCCTATTAATTCTCCTCCAAGGCATTTTAATGCAGCTGCTGTCAGCACACCTTCCGGTGCGCCTCCAATTCCTATCATCATATCTATTCCGGAGTTTTCAAAGGCACAGGCAATAGCGGGTGAGACATCACCGTCGGAAATAAGCATTATCCTGGCTCCTGCTTCTCGAATCTCTTTTATGATTTGCTCATGTCTTGGCCTGTCGAGGATAACCACGGTAAGGTCGGATACGGATTTTTTTAGGCTTTCAGCAACGATTTTGAGGTTATCTTTTACAGGAGCATCTAAATGGATTTTTCCGGCTGCAGCTGGGCCAACCGCAATCTTTTCCATATACATATCGGGGGCGTTTAAAAGGCACCCTTTTGGAGCTGCTGCTACAACTGCAATAGCACCATTTAAACCCTTCGCAACGAGATTGGTACCTTCCAGTGGATCGACGGCTATATCCAAAGCAGGCCCATAGCCGGTTCCTACTTTTTCCCCTATATAAAGCATAGGTGCTTCGTCCATTTCTCCTTCACCTATTACCACTTCCCCGCGGATGTCTATTGTATCGAATACGGCGCGCATGGCTTCGGTTGCCGCTTCATCGGCTTTATTTTTATCCCCTCTCCCCATCCAGCGGGCTGCAGCTACTGCTGCCGCTTCGGTAACACGGGCAAATTCGAGGGAAAGTTTTCTTTCCATTTCCATTTTTTATTATCCCCCTTTTTATTTATGATGTAATACTTTAATAATAGTGCTGTATTAATTTTATCATAAAATCGGGGATTTGATATACTTTTTATTTGCAAACCTATAAATAAAACTTACCCAAAATATATAAAGCAATGGAATATCGTTATCACCAAAAATATAGTAATTGTAGTATTGACTGCTATTATTGGTAAATTGTATAATGAGGGTGAACGCCATAAAAAGATTGAAGCATATAAGAATCGAAAATAAAGGCCTTTTAAAAATTTAAGTGGCCTTTTAATTTTTTTATAAAACAAAAATACGGTAAACTTTTGAAAAATTTATTAAACGAATCTATATAGTTGAAAAGTTCTTTATATATTAATGCTTAAAAAAAGGAATTTAAAATATTTTTATAGAAAATAAGAAATAAAAAACATCTGAAATGTTAAGGGGTGGCGAAATGTCAGGAGAGAGGATTCAATTCATACTTGTTATAGCTTTAATATTTGCCTTATTCGTTGCAATTTTTGCTATTTCAAATTCGGAAAAGGTGGATATTAGGTTTTTTGGAAGAGTATATTCGGTTTCACAGGCCCTTGTGATTATAGGTTCTGCTGTTTTTGGAGCACTTGTAGTCATGCTTCTCGGATTGTTGTCCCATATTAGGATGGCTTTTAAAATTCGCGAGTATAAAAACAAGATTAAGAATTTAGAAAATGAACTTGAAGAGGCAAGAAAGGAAATAGGAAAATTGAAAGAAAGCATTAAAAATTTTTCTAATAATACGGTGGAAAATAATAAAATTTTATAAAGTTTTAAAAAAAGTATAAAAGGTTGGAAACAGGCAATTTGAATTCTAAGAATGATTTATAAGATATAAAATAAGGAGGCTAAAAGAAGGTGGCGTATATTTTGAAAAAGTTTTTTATATCTTTAATATTAATCTGTCTTATTTTTACAAATTTTGTTCATGCTGAAGCAAAAACCGTTAAGAATAATATAAAACTAAAAAAAGCCGTGTCATCTAATGTTAACAACATACATCCCGATAAGGCTTATAAACTTGGGATGGATGCTTTCAATCAGAAAGATTATTCAAAAGCCCTATATTATTTTGATATTGCTATAAAAGGAAATCCTTCAGCAGCAAATTATATCATGCTTGCTAAATCCTATGAAGCTCTAGGGAAAATGGAGGATGCCGCAAATTTTTACACAAAGGCTTCGGAAATATATGAAAAAAAAGGGTTAAAAGATGATGCGGAGATATATAAGACAAAGGCAAAAAAACTTACTACGGAAGTGAGATTATATCAGTTTTTTAATAATGATAATTTTAAGGAAAGTTACTCCGGAGCAAAATATGAACCTGTAGTGGGGGCTTATATTGGAGCTTATATTGATGCTGATCCAAATTTAAAAAATAAAGGAAAGTCTATTTTTGAAGAATTTAATAGTCTTTTTGGTAATCATTCTGTTTTTTTCACTTATCATTATTACGGCCAACCTTTTCCCAAAAATTGGGTAAATGAAGTTAGAAAAACAGGCGCTATTCCACAGCTTGCTATTGAACCCGAAAATTTAGATGAGGTTAAGGATGATGAGTATCTCCGAGAATTTGCAAAAGAAGCAGCGAAGTACGGTGGTCCCTTATTTATTCGATTTGCTTCTGAAATGAACGGGAACTGGACCCCCTATCATAATGACCCTGAAAAATATAAAGAAAAGTTTAGGCTTGTGCATGATGTTTTTGAAAGAATAGCTCCAAATGTAGCAATGGTTTGGACTCCGAATGCGGTTCCAGAAAAAAATATTGATGAATATTACCCCGGCGATGAATATGTAGACTGGGTGGGCGTAAATTTTTACGCTGTAGCTTATCACAATATGAACATAAATGAACCAGCGTTTGATGAAGACCCTACAATTTACTTGGATTACGTATATAATAAATACTCACATAAAAAGCCTATCCAGATATCCGAGTGGGCTGCTACTCACAAAACAACAATTTCAGAGGAGGATTTATCAAATTTTGCTGTTGACCGGATAAAAAAGTTATACTACTATCTCCCTAGAAAATATCCGAGAATAAAGATGGTCTGTTGGTTTGACAGCAACAATATAACTAATCCCTTTGTTCCTGCTGAAAGGAGAATAAATAATTATTCTTTAACCGAAAATTACGTAGTAGGGGAAGCCTATAAAAAGGCAATTGAATCGGATTATTTTATAAAGAGCGGTCAAACCGCAACGGGATATTTTAAATCAGTACCCGAAAGCTTCGTATTAAAAGAGGATTTGAATTTAAGTGCATATATTAAAACCTATGATGAAAAATTCACCGTAAAATTTTTAGTAGACGATATTATGATTTCTTATCAAAAGGATATTCCTTACCAAATAACCCTTTCACCTAAAGATTATAAAGATGGATGGCACACCTTAGAAATAAGGGTAATAGACTCAAAGAATAGATTAGCAAAAAGTAAAAAGTATAAGTTTATTGTTGAAAAGAGTTTATGAGAAAGAAAGGGGGATAATTAAAATAATACTTTATGGACGAGAAGAATTTTAGTAAATACATATTGATAATTGATGATTCAGAAATGATTAGATATATATCAAAAGAAGTATTAGAAGCAAAGGGATATAATGTAGAAACTGCTTCTACGGCAGAGGAAGCTCTTTTAAAGATTAATAATCGTGAAAAGGTTTTCGATCTGTTGATAGTAGATATAAATTTGCCTAAAAAAGATGGCTTTACGTTTATGGAGATTATAAAAACATTGCCTAAATATGAAAATGTTCCTATCATGATATTAAGCGCAGATACAAAAGCTTCTTCTGTTTTGCGAGCAATACAAATGGGTGCGGCAGACTACATAGGTAAACCTTTTGATACAACTGAATTTATAAAAAGGGTAGAGAAACTTATAGGGGTTCCGCCTGAAAAGGGGTCGTTCATTGAACTTAAAAAAATACTAAAAAATGAAATAAATAGAGCTAAGAGAGGAAATTTAACTCTTTCTCTTATTATTGCTCAGTCCGAAAAAAAACTAAATCCTGAAATTTTAAAAGGAATAATAGAAAAAATAAGGGAAAATATTCGCGATATAGATACAGTAATTGATATAAATGGCAATACTATAGCATTAATACTCCCTCTAACAGGGGCAGAAGGAGCAAAGGTTGTGGTTAATAAAATTTTAGCTTTAATGCGCGGCAAATGGCATTTTGGTATAGCTACATATCCTGCTAATGGCAAAGATGAAAAAGAATTATTTGATTTTGCAAAACAAAATTTAATTCAGGAAATAACCAATTCAAAAAATAAAACTGCTGAATCAAAAGAAAAAAAAGAAGAAGATTAAATATTGCAAAAGGGAGATGAAATAATGAATTTTATTCAAATTGCTTCTGTTGCAGTATTTGTAATAACATTTATATTTATAATCAGTGAAAAAATAAACAGGACTGTCGCTGCAATGGTAGGTGCGATGTTCCTTTTAATAGTGCGGGTTATCGATCAAAGAGCAGCGACAAGATTTATTGATTACACTACAATAGGTGTTTTAGTAGGTATGATGATTGTTATAGCAATAATAAAGAGGACAGGTCTTTTTCAATACCTTGCAATCAAAGCTGCAAAGTTTGCCAAAGGGGACCCAATGAGGATAATAGTGATGTTTGGCATTATGACTGGAATAATATCAGCGTTTTTGGACAATGTTACAACAATACTTCTGATGATTCCTGTTACACTGGTAATTGCAAAGATGTTAAATTTAAATCCAATTCCATTTATAATGTCAGAGGTTTTGTCATCAAATATAGGTGGAACTGCAACGTTAATAGGCGACCCGCCGAATATAATGATAGGTTCAGAAGCAGGTCTTGGATTTTTAGACTTCATAGTAAATTTAACTCCTGTTGTAATCGTTATCCTTATTTCAACTGTATATATTATTAGATACATATATAGAAACGAGTTGAAAGTAGATGAGGGATTAAAAAAACATATAATGGGATTAGATGAAGAAAGTGCTATAGTTGATAAAGTTTTGCTTATAAAAAGTTTAATAGTCCTGTTTTTAATAATATTGGGTTTTTTCCTTCATGAACAGTTTGGTTATGAATCATCAACGGTTGCATTAGCAGGTGCTACATTACTGCTACTAATTAGTGGGATTGAAATTGATGAATTGCTCGTTGAAATCGAATGGCCAACAATATTTTTCTTTATTTCGTTATTTATAATAGTTGGGACACTTAATGAAGTTGGAGTAATTACAATGCTTGCAAAACTTGTAGTTGGAATTACTAAAGGGAACCTTATGCTAACCGGTATAGTAATTTTATGGGCTTCTGCAATTTTATCTGCATTCCTTGATAACATCCCTTTTGTCGCAACAATGATTCCACTTATAAAAGGGCTTGGTGCAATTTCAGGAATGGATATAACTCCTCTTTGGTGGGCACTTTCTCTCGGTGCATGCCTTGGAGGAAATGGAACTTTAGTTGGTGCATCTGCAAATGTGGTCACTGCAGGAGTTATGGAAAAAGAGGGCTATAGAATAACTTTTAAGGATTTTACAAAATTAGGGTTTCCTCTTATGATAATTTCTATAATTATTTCGACAGTTTATTTATTAATATTTAAATTTAGATAGGAAAGTGGGGAAAAGTATGAAAAATATAGATGTTAAAGAAACAGTGCATGAAATGATGTTAAGACAAATGGGTGCAAATGTAACTGTTTTTTTAGGCAAACAATGTTTTGTAAAGTTTAATATAGAAGGATATGAAATAAGTTATGCCTACAACATTAATGCAAAGAATAAGTATTTTTTACAAAGGGTTAAACCATATCCAATGATTGCCGGAGTTTATGAAGATTTAAAAGATGTTGTAAATATGATTGAAATAGATGTTGAGCAATTTAAAAACGTAATAAAGAGCGGTAAGTTTGAAAAATTTTTACAATTAAACAAAAAAATACTTGACACTGCGCGAAACCTTGAAGATTTATTCTTATATTATGTCGTAGATCAGGAAGTATTTGATGAAATTTCAAAAAAGATAGAAGAAGTGAGGAATAAAATATTCGAAAACGCAGTGCCTGAAAAGAGGGTTTATTTCAAAAAAGATCCCGATTCTCTGCTATAAACTTCCTCAGCGATCTTAATTCCTTCTATAGCATCCTTTGCGTAAAAATCTGCGCCTATATTTTTTGCCAGTTCTTTATTTAAAACCGCTCCCCCAACGACTACTTTACAGCTCGGGAATTTATTTTTTATAAGCTTGATTGTATTTTGCATTGATGGGATGCTTGTAGTCATGAGGGCGCTTAACCCTACCAGTTTTAAATCGGGGTGTTTTTCAATTTCTTTTAGGATTACTTGCGGGTCTACATCTATGCCAAGGTCAATAACATCAAAGCCGTAATTTTCCATTATGGCCTTTACAATATTTTTTCCAAGGTCGTGAATGTCACCCTTTACCGTTGCAAGGATGATCTTTCCCTTTGCTATTTTTACTTCTGAAAGGAAATGGGATTTAATCAATTCAAAAGCCTTTTTTGCAGCTTCTGCTGATAGAAGAAGTTCAGGGATGAAGTATTCTCCTTTTTCATATTTTTTACCCACTTCATTTAATGCAGGTATTATTATGTGGTCAATTATTTTAAAGGGGTCTATCCCACTCAGGAATAAATCTTTTATGTATTCTTCTATCTTTGCATCGTTTCCACTCACAATCGAATTGTAAAGACTTTTATCGGTAGTTTCAATATTAAAAGTTAACGAGGGTATTTTTTTGCTTTCTTTATTTTCTTTTTTCGCAAAGGATATATAGAAGTTTGCTTTTTTATCCCTTCCTGTCAGCACATCTGCAGCTCTTATAATTTCCCATATCTTTTCGTTTAAAGGGTTGACTATCGGAAGGTCAAGGCCTGCTCCCAAGGCCATGGCCAAAAATACGCTGTTTATAGTGTTTCTTCCCGGGAGGCCGTAGGATATATTGCTCACGCCTAATGTAGTAAGGCACCCCAGTTCTTCTTTTACCTTTTTAATTGCGTTTATAGTTTCAAGGGCCTGTTCTTGTTCTGTACCTGCAGTTAAGCAAAGGCAGTCTATAATTACGTCATTTTTTGAAATGCCGTGTGAAACCGCAACGTCCACAATTTTTCTTGCGATTTCAAGCCTTTCTTCAGCGTTTTTTGGAAGACCCCTTTCATCCAAGGTTAAGCCTATTACTGCTGCACCGTATTTTTTCACTATGGGAAGTATTTTTTCGAGGCTCTCTTTACTGCCGTTTACCGAATTTAACAGTGCTTTTCCGGGGTAAACTTTTAAGCCTTCTTCTATAACCTCGGGATTGCTGCTATCGATGCAAAGGGGAATGTCAACCGTTTGAGAAAGATAAAGCACTGCTTTTTTCATGAGAGAGGCTTCATCTATTCCCGGAACTCCAAGGTTTACATCTAAAATATCTGCACCGGCCACTTTTTGAGAAATAGCTTCATTTATTACTCCGTTTAATATGCCGGATTTTAATTCTTCTGATAAAACCTTTTTTCCGGTGGGGTTGATGCGTTCTCCAATTACTTTTACCGGGTCTTTAGAGCTTACGAAAACCGTCAACCTGTCAGAACATATTGTGGTCTTTTGAAAGGGCTTTATTCCCAAAGGCTTTCTACCTTGTACTTTCACCTTTAGTGATTTAATATGTTCGGGAGTAGTGCCGCAGCAGCCGCCTATAGCATTTATTCCGGCATCAATAAGCGTTGTGCAGTTTTGAGCAAATTCACTGGGAGAAAGGGGGTAAAAGGTTTCACCGTTTATAAGCTTAGGTATACCAGCATTGGGCTGAACGAGAATAGGAACACACTCATATTTTGACATTTCGTAAAGTATTGATGCCATTTTATCAGGGCCAAGAGAACAGTTTACACCCACCACATCGGCGCCTACTGAACTTAAAACAAAAAGGGCTGTAGTAGGGTCGGTACCCATTAGGGTTTTACCGGTTTCTTCAAAGGTCATGGTAGCTATTATGGGAAGGTTGCAGAGTTCTTTTGCTGCAAGCACTGCAGCGCGAGCTTCAGCAAGCTGGCTCATGGTTTCTATGAGGATTATGTCCGGCTGTGCTTCTAAAGCTGCAGAAATTTGCTCTTTAAATACATCAAAGGCTTCTTCAAAGGTTAAAGGGCCATAAGGTTCCATGAGTATTCCCGTTGGTCCAACGGATAATGCTACAAAGACTTTGCCTTTGGAGGCCTTTTTTGCAATCTTTACTGCATTAAAGTTTATTTCATCAACTTTATCCGAAAGGCCAAAGTGGGAAAGCTTAATGCGGTTTGCACCGAAGGTATTTGTCTCGATTACTTCTGCACCGGCTTCTATGTAATTTTTATGTATACCTTCTATTGCTTCTGGATGGTTAATATTCCAGAGTTCGGGACATTCACCAGGTTTTAGTCCCTTTTTGATGAGCTCAGTGCCCATTGCACCATCAAAAACTATAATTCTTTCTTTAAGCAATTCTAAAAAAAGGTGTGCCATTTTTAATCCTCCTAAAAATAAAAATTAGATGGGGACTATTTTAATATTCCCTTTGGCAGCCATTTTATCTCCCATAATACACAAAGCACCAATGACTCCCGGAATTTCAAGGGCAAAATTAACTGCTTTTTCTAAGTCTTGTTCGCTTTTTACTCTATTACATGCAGCGGTAGCTACCGCATCTGCTAAGGTTGCAGAATTGGCTAAGATTACCATGGCATCGGCTTTACCGAAACTCAAACTGTGCCCCACTTTTCCGGAAGAAGTGCATATGCCAAGAGGGGTTAAATTGGGATTTATTTGCAGGGCAATCCTGTTGGAAAAGGGAGACCTACCTGCAAATATTCCCACCAACCTTGTTTTTTTCAATTTTAACCAGATATCTCCACCGTTTTCTACGATTACCTCGCTTGAATAAGTGGCGAGTTTTTTTCCTGCTATTTCAGAGAAATAGCCTGCAACAGCTGCCATAGGGCCTACTCCAGCCAATCTTGCCGCTTTACTCATTTCAAAAGCTGAATGGGGAGCATCTAAGAAAGGTTCGTAAGGTTCAAGAGAAGAAAGGAATAAAGGGTCTTTTTTGATGTAATCTTTTAGAAGTTCTCTTTCTTCTTGAACCAGGGAATATATTAATTTTTCTAACTTTAAATTGTACCGTTCTTTTCTTACGGCTATATCAAGGTCAGTTTCTTCGACCAAAACCCTGAAATGAATTAAATCCTTTTGGGTGTATAGGTTTCTATAACTGCGGGGCTCATAGGGCACTAAACCCTCACCTCCATAGCGCGTACAGGACAAATCTTTAAACACATAAGGCAGAGGATGCATTTTTCACCGTCAAATCTAACATCCATTGAAGGCCTTTCGATATAAAGGGCTTGAGTAGGACAATGCACGGAACATGCCCCGCAACTTGTGCAGCGTTGTTCGTTGCGCACAACTTCAGTTTCAAGAGGTTGAACTAAAATCCCTTGCTTTTCTAAAAAAGAGATACCTTCATCGTATTTATCTCCAGAGATTTCTAAAACCATTGTGCCTTCTTTATGGGGATTAATTTGTGCTTTTAAGATGTTGATTATAAGGTCGTAATCCTTAACGAGATGATAAATTATAGGTTTATCCGCTGTTTCAGCGCTAAACCTTAATACTACTTTTTTCGTTGTCATTTAAATCACTCCATTTTTCTTAATTTAATACTTTACCTTTTAAACCCGAATCGGGGCCAGGTAAATTTTGAACCGGTTCAGTCAATAGAAAATCGCCTTTTTGTATCCAATCCTTTAATATATGAGCAATTTCCCGGGCCTTAGGGTAACTGCTCAATGGTGCTGTGGGGACCTCTTTACCTAACAAATTTATTTTTCCGCTTTTTAGTTGAGCATAGCTAACATAACCGAGGTTTCCAGGCTTTCGATTGGGGTATACGTCACTATAGTCTACAATTGGAGCAAAAAGTTCTTCATCGGTTTTTGCAGCGTAATAAAGGATTTCTTCGTTTAATATAGGGATGGGCACACCTATGCCCACAGTCAAAGTGGCTCCATAACCGCGGAAACTTGTACCCACCAGCCAGCGGGCGCTCATCTTTTTTAAATCGCCAATAACAGAGAGGGTGCCACCCGATGCACAAAGTTCCTTGCCGTCTTCATCTTTTAAAATAGTGGGGAAATGCTGGGTGCCGTTCCACGCTACGTAACCGATACCGCCGCCGAGAAATATGCGCGTGCCTATACCGATTGTTTTAAAATAGGGATCTTTCAAAAGTGGACTAAGCTGACCTGAGGTAGAGTAGTTTGCATTTCCTAAATTTGGCTTTAATGTTCCCATATATGTATAAATGGTTTTATTGCTGAGGTTTACAGCACAGTTGTAATTTTGATAGCAGTTCCTTGGATTGAAAAGTATCGCTTCATTTATATCATCAATAGTTATAGTAGTTTCAATTTCCTTACGAGGATAACAATCCGTACCGTAGCCTGTAGCCTTTAACCTTATAGGTCGTCTTGCTACGAGGTCTTCAATAACGTGTCCGCCACCGTATCGGAATTCACCAGGATAATCGCTGTTTAGAGGGTCATCTTCAGGTAGCTCCGTTGCACCAAGGTATGCGTCTACTGCTGCTATTCCTGTATAAGCAGGGACATTGTTTAGCCAAACCCTCTGCATTTTTATTCGGGGTGATGTATGACCAAAATTTAGAAACACTCCTGAAGAGCACATAGGGCCAAAAGTGCCGGTTGTTACCACATCTACTTCTTTTGCTGTTTCTTCTATACCTTTTTCCTTAACCTTTTCGATGACTTCTTCTGCTGTAAGCACTACAACCTTTCCTTTTTTTATCCGTTCATTGATTTCTTTGATAGTTCGTTCTACACCCATCTTGTTTTTCTCCTTTCCGAGTAATTTTAAATTTGAAAAATAAGAGTAATAAAAATTTAAGGCCTCTTCTTCAAGATAAGAGGCCTTAGATATTATCTAAGCATCCCCTCTTATCTCTCAGAAGGTAAACCTTCTGCAGGAATTGGCACCATTTTAGAAGCAAAGCTTCTAACGGTTGCCGGGTTTCATCGGGCCAGTCCCTCCACCGCTCTTGATAAGAGGCAAAAAAACCTTTCAAAGTATTTAATTGTTGAAAAAAATTATATCAATACGGGAAATTATTGTCAATGAAAATTTAATTATTTTTGTAGTTATTCTATGATAATGTCATCTTAAAATTTCTCAGTGAAAATGTCACTCACTGTGGTAAAATGAAAGGATGATATTATCAATGAATCCAGAAGAAAGAAATAAGCTTTACGTAGCCCGTTGTCTTA
>Ga0207432_10006_pt1 | contig 146604 bp, 131 predicted proteins | sample YelNatsi2bottle7_FD_187543 | JGI IMG/M metagenome (GOLD analysis project Ga0207432, IMG submission 187543) | Hot spring thermophilic microbial communities from Obsidian Pool, Yellowstone National Park, USA - site 2 bottle 7 (SPAdes) (version 2) | ecosystem: Environmental > Aquatic > Thermal... | reverse complement strand
AATTAGACTGATTTTTAAATACAGTCTTTTTACCTTAAGGGTGAAGTATGCCTTTTTTCCCATTAAAACTCAGTAATTATTTTCAATAACTACGTCTATCTGCTATTTTTGCTTCCTGTTTTTGACAACTATTGCCTGCGATTACCAATTTTTAGGGAATCTTCATATTCTTGTTTGACGCTACCTTTAATTAAAGATTCCGGCCTTCTCCAATTCAAAAACAATTTCTTTAAAAACCTCATCCTGACTTTTTGACGCATCTATAACCCTTATTCTTTCAGGAAACTCTTCTTTAAGCTTTAAAAACCCTTCCCTCACTTTTAAGTGAAACTCTAAGGATTCTCTTTCCAATCTGTCCTTCCCTCTTGTAAGCCTTTTTAAAGCAATTTCGGGATCTAAATCCAGAAGAAAGGTGATATCAGGCCAGTATCCGTTAAGTACCCATTTGTTAAGCTGAAGTATCCTGTTAAAACCAAGCCCTCGTGCAAAACCTTGATACGCCAAATTGGAATCAACAAACCTATCGCAGACCACAAAGAAACCCTCTTTTATCGCCGGAATCACCAATTTTTCTAAAAGTTGTGCCCTTGAAGCAGCATAAATAAGAGCCTCTGCTGTAGGAACAGGATTGCTGTCCGGGTCAAGAAGCACCTTTCGGAGCTGCTCACCTAAGGCAGTCCCACCCGGTTCCCTTGCTTTAATTACCCTTTTACCTTTATTTTTGATATACTCGCATAATTTTTCCAATTGAGTTGTCTTACCAGCACCATCAATTCCTTCAATAGTGATAAATTTGCCCTTTTTATTCTGTTTACCCATCTTTCACCACCGCAATACAATTATTTTTTAATCCATAACAGTAGTAATCATTACTTACTAATTGATTAATCACATCGATGTGCTCCTTTTGGATTAGTTCACCCGGATTAAGTAGCGGAATTCCAGGAGGATAAGGTATGATAGGGTCTTTACAGATTCGGCCTGCTGCATGGGAATAAGGAATATACTCGTATCTTTTTATAAATGCCTCATAGGGTGTTAAAATTATTTTAGGAGGTATTTTAAAACCTGCAATAGGAAATTTAATTCTTTCCTTTGATTTAAACGAGGATAATGCTTTAATAAGCTTCAAAATTTCTCTTTTTGAATTAGCACCCGTTATTAGAAAGTAAACATTGTTTAAATCTGCATACTCTGCAAAAATATTATATTGCTTTCTTAAAATTTTTTCTACATTTATTCCGCTATAACCCGCAGAGGAAGTGTTGACTATCAATCGGGACAAATCAAAAAAGAATCCTTTATTTTTTGCGTATTCTGAACCGGGGCAAAAAAAGGGAGTGAATTTATTTATCTTGCTCCTTGCGAATTCTGCAAGCTCTACCCCTTTTTCTACAAAACTTTTGCCAAAATTCCTTAAAAATTCTACGGTTATATCTAAAGAAGCAAGCATTAAGTAAGACGGGCTTGTAGAAGTAATCAGGGAAAGGTATCTTTTCAGCCTCTCCTCTTCTTTTTTTTGTCCATTGAAATGAAGCCACGCGCTTTGTGTGAAAGAAATAAGCATTTTATGTGGGCTCTGTACCCAAATATCTGCACCACACTCACCTGCTGATAAGGGAAGTTTTTTTGAAAATATAAAGTGGGGTCCGTGGGCTTCATCAACAATGGTTTTTATTTTGTTTTTTTGAGCAATTTTAATAATATTTTTAATATCCGGGCAAATACCGTTGTAGTTGGGATTAGTGATTACAACGGCTTTTATATTTTTTTCGCTTTTTATCACTTTTTCCCATTTGTCGCAAGAAACATCAAGGCATATACCCAAATCTTCGTCTATTTCAGGAGTTAAATATAAAGGCATGGACCTAGTTAGAATAATACCGTTCAAAACAGACCTATGAGAATTTCTTGGTATTAATACCTTCTCTCCCTCGTTTAAAAAAGTAGCTAAAGCAGCAATTATTCCTGATGTGGCACCGTTTACTAAATAAAAGGACTTTTTTGCACCGTAGAGCAAAGAAAGATTTTCTTGTGATCTTTTTATAACACCTTTGGGGTCGTGCAAATTATCAAATCCCGGAAGCTCCGTAACATCAAACTTAAATATATTTTTTGAAAGTAATTTTTGAAGAGGAAAAAACATTTTCCCCTTATGGCCGGGCATATGTAATCTTACCGGATTTTTTTCTGCATAATCTTTTAAAACAGAAAGTAAAGGAGCTTTGTTTTTTTTCATTTTATTATCCCCTTAAATCACTACTCACCTTTGAATTTGGGCTTTCTCTTTTCCAATTTGCCCGTAAATCCTTGCTGCAAATGATGTAACTATTGCTATTAAGTCTTCTGCTATTCTTCTTCGCTTACTACAGCAACAGCTGAAACTATATCGTTTTCCTCCAATTTTATCAAGGTTACTCCTCTTGTGTTTCTACTGGTTTTAGGTATACCCTTTACCTCTAACCTTATCATCATGCCGTTTGCGGTTGAAATTATGACATCATCTTTTTCGGATACGGTCTTTAATGAAACCACATTACCGGTTTTTCCGCTTATCTTCTGAGTTAATATTCCTTTTCCACCCCTTGATTGTATCCGATACTCAGAAATGGGGGTTCTTTTGCCAAATCCTTTTTCAGTTATTATGAAAACGTCCCTATCATCAAAAATCATATCAAAAGCTACTATTTGATCATCTTCTTGAAGTGACATTGCTTTTACACCTTTTGCAGATCTTCCCATTTCTGAAACATCTTTTACCTTAAACCTTATGCTCATGCCCTTTAAAGTTGCCAAAATTATCTCACTGTCATTGTTTGCAATATTAACTCCGATTAATTCGTCTTCAGGATTCAGGTTTATGGCTATAATTCCAGACTTTCTCAGTGTTTTAAACTCAGAAAGCTGTGTCTTTTTTATCAAACCTTTTTTCGTAACCATAACTATATAATTTGCCTCATCAAAATCCTTAATAGCAATTACAGCGGTTATCTTTTCCTTCGGCTTTAAATTAATCAAATTAACTATAGCAGTTCCTTTTCCTGTCCTGCCCGCTTCCGGAACTTCATGAGCCTTAAGCCTGTATACATTTCCCAAGTTTGTGAAAAATAGAAGTACATGATGTGTAGAAGCTACAAATATTTTCTCTACAAAATCTTCTTCCCGAGTTGTTATCCCGTTTACTCCTTTTCCTCCCCTCTTTTGGCTTTTATAAGCTGAAAGGGGCATTCTTTTTATGTAACCAAAATGGGTCATAGTAATGACTACATCCTCTTCAGCAATCAAATCTTCCTCATCCATTTCGTCAATACTTTCTACAATTTCTGTCCTTCTTTCATCCTTAAACCTTTCTTTTATCATCAAAAGTTCGTCTTTTATTATCCCCAAAACCATTTTTTCGTCGGATAAAACCTTTTTGTAGTAATCAATCTTGTTTAATAATTCCTTATACTCTTCTTCTATTTTCTGTCTTTCAAGTGCTGTCAACCTTTGAAGCCTCATGTCTAAAATAACTTGCGCCTGTTTTTCTGTTAGATTAAATTTTTTTATTAACCCTTCCCTTGCAGTAGGCACATCTTTAGACCTTCTTATAAGTGCAATTACCTCATCCAAGTTTGCAAGGGCTATCCGCAATCCTTCGAGAATATGCACCCTTTCTTCTGCCTTCGAAAGTTCAAATTTTGTGCGGCGAATAATGACCTCCTTTTGATGTTCAAGGTAGTAGTAAATAATATCCCTTAAGTTTAAAATCATGGGCTTGTTATCCACAAGGGCTAACATTATTGCTCCAAAGGTAACCTGCATCTGAGTATGCTTATACAATTTATTAAGTATTACCCTTGAACTTGCATCCTTCTTCAATTCTATAACAACCCTTATCCCGTTTCTATCGCTTTCATCCCTTATATCAGTGATGCCTTCAATATGTTTGTCCCTTACCAGTTCAGCTATTTTTTCTATAAGTTTTGCTTTATTGACCATATACGGTATTTCGTTTATTACTATCCGTTCCTTTCCGTGTTCTACTTCAATTTTTGCTTTAGCCCTTACTATTATTGACCCCCTTCCCGTTGTGTACATCTCCTTTATCCCTTCGGTTCCTACGATAATTCCTCCGGTTGGAAAATCGGGGCCTTTTATAACCTTCATTAAATCCTCAGGGCTTACATCCTTATTTTCGATCATTAACACCGCACCGTCTATAACCTCTGCCAAATTATGGGGCGGTATATTTGTAGCCATTCCTACTGCAATTCCCGATGAACCGTTTACAAGAAGGTTGGGAAATCTCGAAGGAAGGACCTTGGGTTCTTTTAAAGTCTCATCAAAGTTAGGTACAAAATCAACAGTGTCCTTATCAATATCGGAAAGCATTTCCAAAGCTATTTTTGAAAGCCGAGCCTCGGTGTACCTCATTGCTGCAGGAGGGTCTCCATCCACTGAACCAAAGTTACCGTGTCCGTCAATCAAAGGATACCTAATAGAAAAATCCTGAGCCATTCGGACCATAGCATCGTAAATCGCAGCATCCCCGTGGGGATGGTATTTCCCCATCACATCACCTACGATTGTTGCAGATTTTCTATGAGGTCTATCAGGAGTAAGGTTAAGTTCGCTCATAGCGTATAAAATTCGCCTGTGAATGGGTTTTAAGCCGTCCCTCACATCTGGCAGAGCCCTACCTACAATAACGCTCATTGCATAATCTATATAAGATTTTTTCATTTCTTCTTCTATAGATACATGCAAAACCTTTCCCGTAGTTTCAGCCATTTTAAAACCCCCGTTTTACTTTTAAATATCAAGGTTTCTTACTTCCTGTGCATGTTCGAAGATGAATTGTTTTCTCGGTTCGACCTTCTCTCCCATCAAAATAGTAAATATTTCATCTGCTTCAATAGCATCTTCTAAACTAACCTTTAAAATAGTTCTGGTCTTTGGATTCATAGTGGTCTCCCACAGCTGATCTGCATTCATTTCACCAAGACCCTTAAATCTTTTCACCTCTATTTTTTCCCTATCCTTCATCTTTTCTAATATGTTCCTTAATTCTTCATCACTGTAAGCGTAATGGACCTCTTTGCCTTTAGAAATCCTATAAAGGGGCGGTTGTGCGATGTAAACCTTTCCCGCCTCAATGAGAGGCTTCATAAACCTGTAGAAAAATGTCAACAACAGAGTCCTTATATGAGCTCCATCTACATCTGCATCAGCCATGAGTATAATTTTATGGTATCTTAATTTTTCAATATCAAAGTCATCTCCGATCCCTGTGCCCAGGGCCATTATCATTGCCCTTATTTCTTCGTTTGAAAGAACCTTATCAAGTCTTGCCTTTTCTACATTCAGGATTTTTCCCCTGAGAGGAAGTATTGCTTGAAATCTTGGATTTCTTCCCTGCTTTGCAGAGCCCCCTGCAGAATCTCCTTCTACAAGATAAAGCTCGCAAAGCTTCGGATCTTTTTCGCTGCAATCCGCAAGTTTTCCAGGAAGGGTTGTTTTGTCCAACGCGTTTTTTCTTCTTACAAGTTCCCTTGCCTTTCTCGCTGCTTCCCTTGCCCTTGCAGCACTTATAGCTTTTTCCACTATGCTTCTTGCTATAGAAGGGTTTTCTTCTAAAAACTTTGACATTCCCTCGCTAACAACCTGATCTACTATACTCCTCATTTCACTGTTACCCAATTTAGTCTTGGTCTGCCCTTCAAATTGGGGATTTTTCAACTTGACACTTATTACCGCAGTCAACCCTTCTCTTATGTCATCCCCTGATAAATTTTGATCCTGATCCTTTAAAAGATTTATTTTCCTTGCGTAATCATTAATAACCCTTGTCAGAGCAGTTTTAAAACCTATTAAATGAGTTCCGCCTTCCTGGGTGTTTATGTTGTTTGCAAAACTTAATACGTTTTCTGTATAGGAATCGTTGTACTGAATAGCAACCTCTACTTCCCATTCGTCCTTTTCTTTTGCGCTCATATAAATTGGTTCTTCATGCAGTACATCTTTGTTTCTATTTAGATATTTTACAAAAGAAACAATTCCACCCTCATAATAGTAGACTTGCTCTTTGTTAGTCCTCTCATCCTTCAAAACTATTTTTAAGCCTTTTGTCAAAAAGGCTTGTTCCCTCAAACGCTGGGCAAGGATTTCAAAATTGAAATTAATATCCTCAAATATTTCCTTATCAGGAAGAAAAGTAACCTTAGTTCCTGTTCCCTCTGCCTCCCTTACCCTTTCAACCTGTGTTACAGGTTTACCCCTCTCGTACCTCTGCCTGTATAAAAACCCATCCCTTTTTACTTCAACTTCTAACCATTGGGATAAAGCATTTACAACTGAAACACCAACTCCGTGAAGCCCACCGGAAACCTTATATCCCCCCGCACCAAATTTTCCTCCAGCGTAAAGCTGTGTTAAAGCAACCTCTAAAGCTGGCTTCCCTACCTTAGGATGGATTTTTACAGGAATACCCCTTCCGTCATCCTCTACACTTATGGAACCATCTTTTTTTATCGTAACTATTATGTTTTTACAAAACCCTGCCAATGCCTCGTCTACACTGTTGTCTACTACTTCATACACCAAATGGTGCAGTCCTTTTATATCCGTTGAACCTATATACATGCTCGGCCTTAACCTTACATGTTCTAAACCTTCTAAAACCTCAATTTTTGTTTCATCGTAAACCGGCTTTTTTTCCATTCTATAACCCCCGTACTATCCATTGTATTCATTTAAATCAACCAAAACATTTGCCCTCTTTAAAATGGTAACCGACGATATAGGTGAATAATATACATTTTTATCCGTAATAACTATTGATTTACCGTCTTCCTCATTCTTTACAAAACCTTCTTCTTTTGCAATCTGTAAAAATTCCGATGTAGCAATGGATTTTAGAGAATTTCTGTCTAAAATTACTATGACTTCACTGCTTTTTATCACCGTATTTTTGCCTATATGAATGAACAAATAACTCACCTCTTATGCATTTTATATATAGCGTCCTTTTTCATAACCTCTTTTAGTTTTTCTTTGAGCATTTTATCATTTACCTCAGAACATACCTTCTCTATCCACATAATTTTTTCTTTTGGAAGATTGAATTCGCTTAGATTTATTTCTGTATAGTAGTCCTCGTTATTATTTAATTCTTCTTTACATTCTTCATCTGATACCATAAATTTTAAATCTTTTATAAATTTTTTCTTAAATTTGGAATTTACCTTTTTTATTATTTCCTCTTTAAAAAACAAGAGATGATGAGCCCATACTGAATTTTTAACCCCTATAAACAAGGTCTTGCCTTTTATACAAATAGGATTTGATATCTTATAAATTTCTGGGCCTACTATATCTTTATAATAAATTTTTATAATAGACTCAGTAAGCTTTAAATTTATATCTAATTGCTTATATTTTTTTTGCAATAAATCCCCTAATTTTTCCATAAACATCATCCTTCCTTAGGAAGGCTTATCAGTAAAGCCTTTTTTAATATTTCCTCGGGAAGGTTTTTTAAATCAGTAGTAGTTATAAATATTTGGCCAAAATTATTCTTAAGTAGTTTTTCTCTCCTATTAAAATCTAATTCGTAAAGAACATCATCCAATAATATTATTGGAGTTTTGACCGCTGATTCAAAGGCAATTTTCCCTTTACCAAAAATTAAACTCAAAACCAACGTCCTTATTTCTCCCTGAGACCCATATCTTTTTATATCCCTTCCTCCGCATAAAAATACATAATCATCTGTATGAGGTCCCTGGTAATTTCTATCGATTTCTTCCCTTAACCTTGTTTTTATTTCATCTATCGAAAAATCCCCTATTTCGGCAATAGGGGAATTGTAGTATAAGTCAATCTGTGAATTATCTCCTGAGAAGTCTTTGTATAAATCATTAATTAGAGGTTTGAATCTTTTTATAAAAGCAATCCTTAATTTTATAATTACTGCTGAAAGGTTAATAATTTCTTCGTTGAAAACCTCTAAAAGTTCCCTGTTATAAAATTTTTTATCGTAATTTTTTAAAAGTTTATTTTTCTGCATCAAAAATTTGTAATAATCCTTTAAATAATTATAATATATAGGTTTAATGTCAGAAATTATTCCATCAAAAAACCTTCTCCTTACAGAGGGGCTGCCTTTTATTAATGACAAATTATCTGGTGAAAAAAAAATAGTACCGTATTTTCTAGATAAATCCTTTATTTTTTTTACATCATGACCCATTTCCTTTAATTTTTTAGTTCCATCTTTGCTTATATAAACTTCCCTATCTATTAAATCCCCTTCATCTTCGAAAATTCCATTTATATACGCGTAATCGCTGTCAAAATTAACAAGATCTACTTCTTTTGATGTTTTTATAGGTTTAAAATTACACAGGTAATATATCGCTTCTAAAATATTTGTTTTCCCTTGCGCATTTTTACCGTAGATAATATTCACGTCTTCAAAAAAAAAGTCTTTTTCTTTAAAATTTCTAAAATTCCTAAGACGGAGTTCTTTTATTTTCAAATTATCCACTCCCGCCTTTTACTATGTACCTGTTTCCTTCAACCTCCACCTCATCTCCCGGGAAAATTTTTCTCGACCTTTTGGTCTCCACTTCTCCGTTTACCTTAACTTTACCTTCTTGGATTAATATCTTTGCTTGACCTCCTGTAGAAACTATATTTGCCCACTTTAAAAATGAATCAAGTTTGATATACTCAGTATTAATCTTAACTTCCATAAATTACGCTTCACTCCTCAGCCTAACAGGCAGTAAAAAGTTTATGTGATTTTCCACATTTACAGGTTTAATAATTAAAGGATTAACTTCTCCCCCAAATTCCATAGATATTTCAGGGTATTCTACCGACTTTAAAGCATCAATCAAAAATTTTGCATTAAAAGCAACTATTAAATCTTCACCAGAAGTTTCACATTTTATATTTTCTGAAAAATTTCCTGCTTCCGATTCCGAACTTACTGTAATAACACCGTCTTGTATATTTATTTTTACAATATTATTTTTGCTGCCTTCTTTTGCGAATACATAAGCTCTTTCTACACTTTCTAAGAGCTCATCGGTATTTATTAAAACCTTTACCTTTGGTTCAACCTTAACGATTTCCTCATATTCGATAAATTTCCCTTCTAACAACCGTGAAGTGATTGTCAGAGAGTCCGATTTAAATATTATTTTATTGTTCGCAATATGGATTTCAAATTCTTTATTGTCTTCATCAAAATCAATCTTTGAAAACTCGGACAAAGTCTTCCCCGGAACAATTACACTGAAATTGTCTGCATCGATTTCTTCCCATCTCCATGCTATCCTAAAACCATCAAGGGCTACAATATTGAATTTGCCGTTTTTAACCTCCAAAAGCTCTCCCGTTAAAACCGGCCTTGAAAGGGATTCTTCAGCTGTTGCAAAAATGGTCTGTTTTACCATTTTTTTAAACAAATCGTGAGAAAAGTTTAAAATATGTTCGGATTTTTCTGGAAGTACCTCGGGAAAATCGTAAGGTTCAAAACAGGGTAAGGATAAGTTTATTTCTCCAGCTTTTATGTTTATTTTATCCTCATTCTTAGAAAAAAATAGCTCTCCTTTGGGTAACTTTCTTACTATTTCTAAAAATGTTTTTGAAGGAATAACCGCACTTCCTTCGTCTTTAATATCTGCCTCTATTTTACACTCTATCCCCATATCAAGGTCAGTTGACGAAAGTTCCAAGAATTTTTCCTTTGCAGAGAACTTAATACCGGAAAGTATGGGTATAGTAGTCTTGTTAGGAACAAATTTTTCAACAGTGTTTAATAAACTCAAGAGTTTTTCCTTTTCAATCGAAAAAATCATAATAAACACTCCCCTCTAGTGTAACTATAAAATTTAATTTTCGTAGAGGGATTTTAAATTAGTAGGAGTAGTAGTAAGCGCTGTGGATATGTGGATAAATATTGTGAATAACTTTCAAATATGGGTTTTGAGAATTTAATAATTTGTGGATAGTGGGTATAAATTATTACAAATAATTAACATAAACAAGTCGATTTAGAAAAATATCCACAATAATCCACAAAAAATTAATAATTTATAAAGATATTTTCCACAATTAGCCGTTTATAATTTTTCTTTTAAGGTTGTCTATAATTGACGCGAGTTCTTTGTCTTTAGAAATATCCTTTGAAATTTTTTCACAGGCGTGAATTACTGTAGTATGATCTCTCCCACCAAACTCTTCTCCAATTTTTGGAAGGGAGTAGTCGGTGAGTTCCCTTGCAAGGTACATGGCGATTTGCCTTGCATATGCGAGTTCTTTGGTGCGTTTTTTTGATTTAAAATCTTCTATTTTTATTGAAAAATGAGAGCCTACTGCGTGAAGAATATCAGATATGGTAATGTTTTTTTGTTTTGTATTGGGCAGTAAATCTTTTAGAACGAACTCCGCTAACGATAAGTCAATGGGTTTATTAGTAAGAGAGGAGTAGGCGACTATTCTAATAAGGGCTCCTTCTAATTCTCTAATGTTTGTTTCTATTTTTTCTGCGATAAAGTTTATTACTTCATCGGGAACGGTTAGGTTCTCCATTAAAGCTTTTTTTCTTAATATTGCAATCCTTGTTTCAAAATCTGGAGGTTGTATATCTGTTATAAGACCCCATTCAAAACGCGATCTTAGGCGTTCTTCTAATGTGGGGATTTCTTTTGGTGGCCTATCGCTGGAGATAATTATTTGTTTATTTGCTTCATAAAGGGCGTTGAAGGTATGGAAAAATTCTTCCTGGGTTCTTTCTTTACCAGCAATGAACTGAATATCGTCTATGAGAAGTACATCAATATTTCTATACTTATTTCTAAATTCGACGTTTTTGTCGTCTCTTATTGAGTTAATTAATTCGTTTGTAAATTTTTCCGAAGATACGTATACTACCCTGCAATACGGGTTATGCTCTAAAATGTAATGGCCAATTGCGTGCATTAAATGGGTTTTGCCCAAACCTACTCCACCGTATATAAAAAAGGGATTGTAAGCTTTTGCAGGAGATTGAGCTACTGCTAAGGAAGCTGCATGTGCAAATCTATTACTGTTTCCCACAACGAAGGTATCAAAGGTATATTTAGGATTAAGATTGGATTGACCGTCATCAGAGGTTTTTACTAATTCTTTTTCAATCTGCTGATCAGAATTATTCTCATTAAGATAATTTTCGTTTACAATAAAGACAAGGGAAATTTCTGAATTTAAAATGGAACTTAAAATATCTTTTAATAAATTATAATACCTTTTTTCAAGTATACCTTTTATAAAATCATTGGGAACTTCTACTTTTGCAATACCATCGCTTAATGATATGAGCTTTGTGGGTTTTAAAAAGGTGTTGTAAGATACGTCGTTATTTAGTTCACTTCCTAATATCTTGAGAACATGCTGCCAAATGTCAGAAAGATTGCCGGTCATATAATTTAAAACCTCCTCGGTTGATAAAAAAAGAAAAATAAAAGCCACTGACTGGCTAATAAAATGATAACAAAATATAATTGTTAATTCAATAAAAATCTATTTTCTTGACAATTATTTATATTATAAGCTATAATCAATATAGTTTTTTATTCCCGAGGGGGTGAAGTTTTGAAACCGACATATAACCCTAATAATAGGTACAGAAAAAAGGTTCACGGTTTTAGGAAGAGAATGAGAACAAAAAGCGGAAGAGATGTTATTAAAAGAAGAAGACTAAAAGGAAGAAAAAGATTAACAGCGTAGGCCGCACGTTCGTTTTGCGGCCTTAAGCTGAATTTATCGGAGGGCAGAAAAGTTTGGAAAAGCGCCTAAGATTAACAAAAAATTTTGAATTTAATGTGGTATATAAAAAGGGAAGGCGGATGGTATGCCCTCTTTTTAGCATGTACATAAAAAAAAATAAAATTGGATATTCGAGGTTTGGTATATCTGTTAGTAAAAAGATTGGAAAAAGTGTTGTTAGAAACAAAATCAAAAGAAGGATAAAAGAGGCTTTGAGAAAAAATTATAGTAATATAAAGCCGGGATATGATATTGTGATTTCAGCAAGAAAAGATATATCTATTGCTGATTTTCACGAAATAGAGAAGAATATAGTTGAGCTTTTAAAAAATACGGATTTATGGGTGGAATAGTATGCAAAAAATGAGTAGTGCCATAAAAAAATTAATAATATTTTTAATAATAGTTTATCAAAGGTATATATCGCCAATAAAACCAAAAAGTTGTAGATTTTATCCTACGTGCTCCGAGTATGCTAAACTATCGATTGAAAAATACGGTATAGTAAAGGGAACAATAAAGGCGATAAAAAGGGTATTAAGATGCCACCCTTTTAATCCCGGCGGTTATGATCCTGTAGAATAAAAAAATTTAAGGAGGAGCTCTGCGTGGCATTTTTAGAAAACTTGATGAAGAATTTATTAGATTTTTTGTATTATTATACGAAAAGTTATGGTTTATCAATAATTATTTTGACAGTAATTATAAAAATTGTTCTTTTGCCCTTTAGTTTTCAACAGTTTAAATCATTAAAGAAAATGCAGGAAATTGCCCCCGAACAGAAAAAACTTCAAGAAAAATATAAAAATGATCCTCAAAAATTAAATAAGGAATTGATGGAACTTTACAAAAAACATGGCTATAATCCAATGGGCGGTTGTCTTCCGCTTTTAATTCAATTTCCTTTTATTATTGCCTTATTCAGCCTTTTACAGCATTATAATTTTGGGAATACAGGATTTTTATGGTTATATAATTTAGGAGCTCCTGATAAAACCTATATATTACCTATACTTGCTGCTTTAACCACTTACCTTTCATCAAGAATGACGACGCCGGGAAAAGTGGATCAGCAACAGAATACGATGAATATAGTTATGTCAGGTTTTATAGGGTGGATGGCACTAAAATTTCCGTCTGGGCTTGCACTTTATTGGGTTGTGAGCAATATAATTCAGATTGTTCAGCAACTTATTATTGTAAGGCCAACAGCCTCTAAAGGAGAGGGGGCAAAATAATGAGAGAAGTGGAAAAACAGGGTAGGACTGTCGAGGAAGCAATAGAAAATGCACTCAAAGAACTAAACGCGAAAAGGGAAGAAGTTGAAATAACAGTAATCGAAGAAGGAAGCAGAGGTATATTTGGAATTTTATCAAAACAGGCAAAGGTAAAGGTAAGATTAAAAGAAAGGCCTGAAGAGAAAGCAGTTAATTTTGTAAAAGGCCTGTTGCAGAAAATAAATATTTTTGCTGAAATTGAAACTCAAAAGATGGATGAATTTTATAAGATAAACATAAAAGGAAAAGGGTTGGGAATTTTAATTGGAAAACACGGAGATACGTTAAATTCCCTTCAATACCTTGTTAACCTCGTTGCTAATAAGGGGTGGCATGAATACATAAAAATTATAATAGATGTAGAAAACTATAGAGAGAAGAGAGAAAAAGCGCTTATTGATTTGGCAATAAAAATGGCAAAAAGGGTAAAGGATACCAAAAAAAGCATTAAATTAGAGCCTATGCCTCCTTATGAAAGAAAAATAATACACAAAACCCTTCAAAATGATCCCAAGGTTAAAACCCATAGTGAAGGAGAAGAACCTTTTAGAAGAGTTGTTATTTCACTAAAATGACCTCATGGTATGAACCATGAGGTCATATTTCAAATAAAGGGGTTTTTGAAAATGAAGGAAGATACTATTGCAGCAATTTCAACACCTATTGGTGAGGGCGGGATAGGGATTATAAGAATTAGCGGTGAAGAAAGTTTTAAAATAGCAAAAAAACTGTTTTCCCCAAAAAGTAAGGTAAGTTTTGAGGAAATGAAGCCGAGGACAATGTACCTTGGAAATATTGTGGACGATGAAGAAAAGTATATTGTTGATGAAGTGCTCTTAGTAAAATTTAAAGCGCCTTTTTCCTATACTGCCGAAGATATGGTAGAAATTCATTCACACGGTGGTTTTACTGCTGTAAGAAAAATATTGAACCTTGTATTAAAAAACGGTGCAAGGCTTGCAGAACCTGGAGAATTTACGAAAAGGGCTTTTATAAATGGAAGGATTGACCTATCACAGGCTGAAGCAGTTATCGATATAATAAGGGCAAAGACGGATAAAGCTTTGAAAATTGCAATAGATCAGCTAAGGGGGAAATTATCGGAAAAGATTAAAGAAGTTATGGAAAGCCTATTAAATGTAATTGCATTAATAGAAGCAAATATAGATTTTCCCGAAGAAGAGATCCCTGATGCTACCCCTGAGATAATATTGGATAATATAGAAAAAAACATTAAAGAGTTGGAGGCTTTAAAAGAAAAAGCAGGAGCAGGAAGAATATTACGTGAAGGATTATCAACTGTTATAATAGGAAAGCCCAATGTGGGTAAGTCCTCGCTTTTAAACGCTCTATTAATGGAAAAAAGGGCAATTGTAACGGATATACCAGGAACGACAAGGGATGTTATAGAAGAGTATATAAATATAAAAGGGATACCAATAAAAATAATCGATACTGCAGGAATTAGAGAGACTAAAGACTTGATTGAAAGGATAGGTGTGGAAAGGGCTTTAGAAAAAGTAGAAATTGCTGAGTTAATACTTTTTGTAGTTGATGCATCAAAAGATTTAGGCGAAGAAGATTATAAAATAATAGAAAAGGTAAAAGAAAAAAGGACGTTGGTTGTACTAAATAAAATTGATTTAGGACTAAAATTAGATGAAGAAAAAGTAAAAGCTCTTCTTCCTGGTAAGAGGATTATTAAGATTTCTGCTTTAAAAGATGAAGGAATAGAAAGATTAAGAAAGGAAATATATGATATGATAACAAATGAACTGGGTTCATTGGAAGAAGGCATAATAATTACAGCAACAAGGCACATTGAAGCTGTAAAAAAAGCAGTAGAAAGCCTGAAAGAGGCTAAAGTTTCTGTTGAGAATAACCTTCCCATGGAAATAACTGCTATATATATAAGAGAAGCTTGGGAAAGTTTAGGAGAAATTACAGGGGATAGCATTAAAGAAAATCTCCTTGATGCTATTTTTGAAAATTTTTGTATTGGGAAATGAAGGTGGAATGTTATGGAATATACAGCAGGGTATTATGATGTTGCTGTTGTTGGAGCGGGGCATGCCGGATGCGAGGCAGCCCTTGCATGTGCAAGGCTTGGATTAAAAACGGTTGTATTTGCTATAAATTTAGACAGTATTGCTATGATGCCATGCAATCCTTCTATTGGTGGACCTGCAAAGGGGCATTTAGTTAGGGAAATAGACGCCCTCGGAGGAGAAATGGCAAAAAATACCGATAAAACCTTAATTCAAGTTAGGTTATTGAACACAAAAAAAGGCCCTGCGGTGAGGGCATTAAGAGCACAGGCTGATAAAAAGGCTTATCAATTTTCTATGAAATATACTTTGGAAAAACAGGAAAATCTCGATATTGTTCAGGGTGAAGTTGTTAAAATATTAACTCATAACAAAAAGGTAAAAGGAGTTGTAACAAAAACCGGAGGAGTATATTACGCAAATGCAGTAATACTGACTACAGGAGTTTATCTTAGGAGCAGGATAATAATTGGTGATGTTAATTACAGTGGAGGACCTAATGGCCTTTTTCCAGCAAATGAGCTTTCTAAATGTCTTATAGATTTAGGCTTTGAACTGGGAAGGTTTAAGACAGGGACGCCACCGCGCATCCATAAAAATTCCATTGATTTTTCTAAAATGATAGAACAGCCTGGCGATGAAATAATGATACCATTTTCCTACGAAACGGAAAAGTTGGATAGACCCCAATTATCCTGTTGGTTAACATATACCAATAAAAAAACCCATGAAATAATTTTAGAAAATCTGCACAGAGCGCCTCTATACCGTGGCGATATAAAAGGTGTTGGTCCAAGATATTGCCCGAGTATAGAAGTTAAAATAGTAAGATTTTCCGATAAAGAAGCTCATCAGGTTTTTATAGAGCCTGAGGGAATAAATACAAATGAAATGTACGTCCAGGGTGTTTCTACTAGTTTACCCGAAGATGTGCAGGTTCAGGTGCTAAGATCCATAAAAGGGTTAGAAAATGCGAAATTGATGAGGCCGGGATATGCTATAGAATACGATTATGTTATACCAACCCAATTAAAACTTACTTTAGAGACAAAAGAAATTGAAGGGCTTTATATGGCTGGTCAGATAAATGGGACTTCGGGTTATGAAGAGGCAGCAGCACAGGGTTTAATAGCGGGAATAAATGCAGCTTTAAAATTGAAGGGAAAAGAACCATTAATATTAAAAAGATCTGATGCTTATATTGGAGTGCTTATAGATGACCTTGTGACAAAGGGAACCGATGAACCCTACAGAATGCTTACTTCACGAGCTGAGTATAGGTTAATATTAAGAAACGACAATGCAGACATGCGTCTTACAGAAATAGGGTATAAGGTAGGTCTGATAAGTGAAGAAAGATATGAGAAATTCTTAAAGAAAAAGAAAATGATTGAAGAAGAGATTGAAAGGTTAAGAAGCATAAAGATTACGCCGAGCCAATATGTGAATGAAGAACTGGAAAAATTAGAAACGAGTCCTATAAATACTCCCGTTACTTTAGAAGATTTGTTAAAAAGGCCAGAACTTGATTATGATAAGATAAAGGTATTTGATGAAAATAGACCAGATTTACCAAAGGATGTAATTGAACAAGTAGAAATTGAAATTGCTTATGAAGGGTATATAAAACGGCAGATGAAACAGGTGGAAGCCTTCAAAAAACTCGAAAATAAGCGAATACCACCTGATATAGATTACGATAAAATATATGGACTTAGAACAGAAGCAAGAGAGAAGTTGAAAGAAATCAGACCTGAATCTGTCGGACAGGCAAGCAGAATCTCTGGTGTAAATCCTGCTGATATCTCAATATTACTTATTTATTTAGAATCAGAAAGAAGAAAAAAGGAAAAAGAGAAAGAAGAGTAGTTTTATGGAAAGTATAATTAGAAAATATATGGAAGAAATAAATATGAATTTACCCGATGACAAAATAAAAGCCCTTTCTGAATATTATTATGAGGTTATTAATTGGAATGAAAAAATAAATTTAACTTCAATTACCGATAAAATAGATTTTGCAATAAAGCATATTATTGATTCAATTTTTATATTAAAACTATTGGATATTCCTGTAAAAAGCAGGATTATAGATGTGGGAACTGGAGCAGGAATACCAGGAATTATTTTAAAAATAGCTAGAAGCGATTTAAATGTGACTCTTCTCGACTCCATAAAAAAGAAAACCGATTTTGTTAAGGAGATAATAGAAAAATTTAATTTAAAAGACGCTTTGGTTTTAAATAAAAGGGCGGAAGAAGCTGGAAAGGACAAAAATCATAGAGAAGCATACAATTATTCAATAGCTCGGGCTGTGTCAGGCCTTCCTACATTAGCTGAGCTTTGCTTGCCTTTTGTAAAAATCAATGGTTATTTTATAGCAATGAAGGGAGAAAACGTAGAAGAAGAAGTGAAAGATTCAGAAAAAGCTATATCCCTATTGGGAGGAAGTATTATTGATATATTTAGTTATGAGTTACCTATGGGTTATAAAAGAAGAATAGTAATTGTAGAAAAAATAAAGCCTACACCTGAACAATATCCGAGGCGTGCAGGTATTCCAGAAAAAAGGCCATTAAAATAAAGGAAAAATAAACAATAATGTAATTTTTTAGCAATAAAGAAGGATATTTCTAAAATAAATAGAATTTAAATAAAATAAAAAATAAAAAATTGCGAGGCGGTGGTTATTAGTGTGGGGGGAGAAGAAAAATGAAGTAGTAAACATACCCATTGATGCAATAAAACCAAACCCCTATCAGCCGAGAAAAAATTTCAGTGATGAGTCGTTAAAGGAGTTAACAGAATCAATAAGAAATTATGGCGTTTTACAGCCTATAATAGTTAGAAGAGTAGGAAAAACGAATTTTGAAATAATTGCAGGAGAAAGAAGATGGAGGGCAAGTAAAATAGCTGGACTTAAAGAAATTCCTGCAATTATAAGAGATGCAAAGGAAACAGAAACCGCAATAATGGCACTAATAGAGAATTTGCAGAGAGAAAATTTGAGTTTCATAGAAGAAGCAGAAGGTTATAGGTTGTTGATAGAGGAACACGGTTTAACTCAAGAACAATTAGCAGAAAGGATTGGGAAAAGCCAATCGACCATTGCTAATAAAATACGTATATTAAAAATACCACCTGATATATTAAAAATTATTTCCCAGGAAAACCTTACAGAAAGACATGCAAGAGCTTTGCTTAAACTTCCTGATGAAGAAATGCAAAGAGATGTTTTAAAAAAAGTAATAGAAAAAGGTTTGAATGTAAGGCAAACAGAAGAATTGGTTGAATCTTATTTGGTTAAAGCACATGAAAAAGCAAAAAATAAAAAAAAGAATATAAAAATTGCCATTAAGGATATAAGGATTTTTGTGAATTCGATAAGAAAATTAGTAACAAGTATAAAAGATACGGGTCTTTCAGCAGAATATAAAGAATACGATAAAGGTGATTATATAGAACTAGTGGTTCAAATACCTAAAAGGTAGAGGACCATTTTTTTTTTGTTTAATAGAAGGAAATAAAATGATAAAATAGAAATAATTATTATAATAAGGCTGGGTTGGTGAAAAGATGTCGAAGATAATAGCTATTGCAAATCAAAAGGGTGGAGTTGGAAAAACTACTACAGCTGTTAATTTGAGTTCTTGTATAGCTTATTTAGGTAAAAAGGTTTTGCTTATTGATATCGACCCTCAGGGAAATTCTACCAGCGGTTTAGGAATAGAAAAAGAAAAAATAAAAGAATCTGTATACAATCTACTAATAAATGATGAGACTATCGAAAAAAATGTGATAGAAACTAAATATAAAAATTTGTACATTGTACCTTCCAATATCCAGCTAGCTGGTGCAGAGATTGAACTTGTTATGATGGAAAATAGAGAGTATCTTTTAAAAAAATCTTTAGAAAGTGTAAGGGAAAAGTACAATTTTATAATTATAGATTGTCCTCCTTCTCTCGGTTTATTAACTATAAATGCACTTACAGCGGCTGATTCTGTTTTGATACCAATTCAGTGTGAATACTACGCTTTGGAAGGATTAAGCCAGTTGATGAATACAATAAAATTGGTTCAGAGGTCATTAAATAAAAACCTTGAGATTGAAGGTGTACTGCTTACAATGTTTGATGCTCGAACAAATTTATCTATTCAAGTTGTAGAAGAAGTAAAAAAATATTTTAAAAATAAAGTATATAAGACAATAATACCGAGAAATGTTAGGTTAAGCGAGGCACCGAGCCATGGAAAGCCTATTATAGCATATGACCCAAAATCAAAGGGTTCAGAGGTTTATATGGAACTTGCAAAGGAGGTGCTCGGAATTGCCTAAAAAGGCTCTTGGAAAAGGACTTAGCGCATTAATCCCTATTGAAGAGGATAAAGAAATAAAAATTGAAGAAATTGATATAGAGAAAATATTTTCAAGGGAAAACCAGCCTCGACAAAAATTTGATGAGGAAAAACTGATAGAACTTGCTGATTCTATAAAGGAGCACGGTATAATACAACCAATAATTCTTAAAAAAACAGATAAAGGGTATGAAATTGTAGCAGGGGAAAGAAGGTGGAGGGCTGCTAAAATAGCAGGCTTAAAAAGAATACCTGCAGTGATAAAAGAATTAAATAAAGAAAAAATGATGGAAATTGCTCTAATTGAGAATATACAAAGAGAGGATTTAAACCCCCTTGAAGAAGCAAATGCATATAAAACTTTGATGGAAGAATGCGGAATGACACAGGAGGAACTCGCGAAAAAAATAGGTAAAAGCAGGTCTTTTATCGCAAATACAATTAGACTACTTAATTTAGAAGATGAAATAAAAGAGATGATAATTGAAGGGAAAATTACATCAGGCCATGCAAGGGCGCTCCTTTCAGTTGAAGACCCTGTAGAAAGAATAAGATTGGCAAAAAAAATAGCTGATGAAAATATATCCGTTAGAGATGTCGAAAACATTGTAAAACAAAAAAATGAAAGAGGTGAAAAAAAGAGGAAAAAAGGGAAAGAAGAAACAAAAAAAGAGATGAATAATTTAAACAATATAGAAGAAATGCTAAAAGAAGCTTTGGGTACAAAGGTGTGTATTAAGGGAAATGAAAAACGAGGAAAAATAGAAATAGAGTTTTATTCTGAAGAAGAACTTGAGAGGATTATAGAACTGATAACTACATAAAATTGTTTCACGTGAAACAAAAATAGAAAATCCTGACGTGAGGGAAGTTCCTGAGCGAAGGGGGGGAATTAAAAATGAAAGAACAGTTTAAGCAGGCTTTCCTTCCGGGAGGATAGATGATTTTTTAATCTATTGAAAACCAGTTAAATAAAAATTAGGAGGGAAAGCCATGGAATTTTTGATAAAGGAAAATCCTGAAAATATGAGGGCAGATTTTATTGACGACAATAGAATTATATCGGCTTTGGAAAAAGGGAAAAAGGCTACAAAAACTGAGATAAGGGAGATTTTACAAAAGGCTAGAGAAGCAAAAGGACTGGATATTAATGAAGTGGCGAGTCTTCTTTATTTGGAAGATGATGAACTATTGGAAGAATTATATCAAGTAGGCAAGGAAATAAAAAATAAAATTTATGGCAATAGAATTGTTTTATTCGCACCCCTTTATTACAGCGATTTTTGTATAAATAACTGCAAATACTGCGGTTACCGGAGGGATAATAAAACACAAAGGAGAAGGCTTACCATGGAAGAAGTAAGGGAAGAAGTGAAGATTTTAGAAGATATGGGCCATAAAAGACTAGCGTTAGAAGCAGGAGAGGATCCAGTGAATTGTCCCATAGATTACACATTAGAAGTAATAAGGACGGTATATGATACAAAGTTGAAAAATGGCAGTATTAGAAGGGTTAATGTAAATATCGCTGCTACAACTGTGGAAAATTATAAAAAACTTAAAGAAGTGGGTATAGGAACCTATATTTTATTTCAGGAAACCTACCACAGGCCCACATATAAAATAATGCATCCTTCAGGCCCAAAAAGTGATTACGATTACCATACAACCGCTATGGATAGGGCAATGCTCGGAGGCATAGATGATGTAGGATTGGGGGTCCTTTTTGGGCTTTATGATTACAAGTATGAAGTGGTAGCTTTAATAATGCATGCAAAATACTTGGATGAAAAATACGGAGTAGGGCCTCATACTATTTCTTTCCCGAGGTTAAGGCCAGCTTATGGAGTAGACATTAAGAATTTTCCTTACCTTGTTGGTGATAAAGATTTTAAGAAAATAGTTGCTATAGTGAGGCTTGCTGTTCCATATACAGGAATGATTCTTTCCACAAGGGAAAAACCGGAATTTAGGGAAGAAGTAATATCTGTAGGTATTTCTCAAATTAGCGCGGGTTCTTGTACCGGTGTAGGTGGTTATCACGAAGAAATTAGCAAAAGAGAAAATAATACTTGCTATCAATTCGAGATAGAAGATAAGCGTACGCCAAACGAGGTACTTATGTCGCTTTGCCAGCAAGGTTATCTTCCGAGTTACTGCACAGCGTGCTACAGAAAGGGAAGAACTGGAGATAGGTTCATGGAGCTTGCGAAATCAGGAAATATTCATAATCTATGCCAGCCCAATGCAATTTTGACTTTCAAAGAATTTTTGATGGATTACGCTGATGAAAAGCTGAAGGCATTAGGAGAAAAAGTTATCGAAAAAAGTTTAATGGATATTCCTAATGAGACAATAAAGACAAAAACAATAGAAAAGTTGAAGAGGATTGAAGAAGGGGAAAGGGATCTTTACTTTTAAACTACAAAAAAACCCGGGTCTATAAAGCCCGGGTTTTACCATAAAGCCCTTTCTAAAAAAAATAATGGTATGTTATAATTATTTTAAAAAAAATGGGGGAAGAAAATTGCTAGGTACAATAGTCAATTCATTATCAATAATAATAGGTTCTCTGATGGGATACTTTTTAAAAAATCAATTCAGCGATGATATAAAATCAACAATTATGCAAGGACTAAGCCTCACAGTGATGCTCATAGGAATTTCTATGAGCATAAAAACTAAAAACCTCCTTGTGGTAACATTGAGTATAGTAACAGGTGCAATCATCGGCGAAGTATTAAAAATAGAAGAAGGTTTAAATAAAATTGGAGGGCAATTAGAAAAGAGATTTTCAAATAATGAGGGCGAATTTACAAAAGCCTTTGTTACCGCAAGCTTAGTCTACTGTGTTGGAGCTATGGCAATAATGGGGTCAATTGAAAGCGGACTAAATGGAAATCACAGCATACTGTTGGTTAAATCTATTCTTGACGGCGTATCTTCAATAGTTTTTACATCGAGCCTAGGAATCGGTGTAGCTTTTGCTTCAATCCCAGTCTTTATTTATCAGGGTGCAATTACTCTGTCAGCAAAATTTATAAAGGCGTATTTAAACGATGATGTTATAAGGGAAATGACCGCAACTGGAGGACTTTTGATATTTGGTATAGGCATAAACATGCTCTCTGGGAATTCTCGGATAAAAGTGGGAAACCTTCTGCCAGCTATTTTTACTGTAATTTTTATAACTTACATGTTTCTAAAGTTTAATTTTTATTAAAAAAAGATTATTTACAAGGGGGAAATCAACAAAAATGCCTGTACAGTACATACAAAATATTAGAGGAATCATACTTGAAAATATCGATGCCGCTATTTTAATAATCGCTCTTTTATACCTCGCTGCTTTTGTGTTTTTTGTTGCGGTAAGCGTAAAACTGACAAAAATTATGAAAAAATACAATCTTTTAATGAGGGGCATGGATGGAAGAAATTTGGAAGAAATTTTAATAAAAATTGCTGAAGAAGTTACAAGGGCTAAAAATGAAATTGCTGGAATGGACGAAAAGGTAGAGATGTTTGAAAAAAGGGTTAAACTTGCTATACAAAAGGTGCATGCCATTAGGTTTAATGCCTTTGACAGTATGGGTAGCGATTTAAGTTTTTCAGTAGCTCTCTTGAACGGAGAAAACGACGGTTTCATTATTACAAGCATTTATGGAAGGGATGAAAACAGGGTATATTTAAAGCCAGTCTATGGAGGAACCAGTAGCTACCCCCTGAGCGAAGAAGAAAAGATGGTTTTAGAAAGGGCTTTATCCGAAGCATAAGGGGATGAATATAAAAAAAATGAAGAAATTTAGGGCTAACTTTTGAGGAAGGGGAGAAGCATTTGTCGGTATTTTTTATAATAAATCCTGTGGCTGGAAGAGGTTGAGCAATAAAAGTATGGAAGAAAATTAAGGAATCTTTGAACTTTTGCTATGACTATAAATTTACAAACAGTATCGGCGAAGCTACACAAATAGCAAAAAAAGCCTATAGCGAGGGCTATAAAACTATTATTTCAGTCGGAGGGGATGGCACCTTAAGAGAAGTAGTTAAAGCCTTGGCTGGAAAGGATGCGCTCTTAGGGATAATACCTGCAGGGACTGGAAATGATTTTGCAAGAACATTAGGTATTCCCTTAGACATTGAAAAATCTTTAAAAATTTTAAAATTGGGCTGCAGTGAAGAAATGGATTTAATTAGGTGCAATGGCGAAATATTTATAAATGCAGCAGGAGCTGGGCTTGACGCCCATGTGGCAGATTGCGTAAACAATGAAATAAGGCTTTTTAAAGGCACCTTTGCTTACATCGCAGCTTTAATAAAAACCCTACATAGGTTTAACTCGCAAGATGTTGAAATAAATATTGATGGCAAAATATTAAAAAGAAAAGCTTGGCTTGTTACAATAAGCAATGGAAAATACTACGGTGGTGGGATGATGATATGCCCTACAGCGCAACCCGACGATGGCTATTTAGATGTTTCTATTGTTAATGACGTTAGCAAGACAGAAATACTAAGGTTTTTGCCAAAGGTATTTAGCGGAAAACACATAACACACAGGGCTTACGAGACCTTTAGAGGCAAAAAAGTCATAATTAAGAGCCTTACACCTATACTGGTACATACTGATGGTGATATAATTGGTGTAACACCAAAGGAATTTGAAATTTGGCCAAAAGCAATAAACATTATAAGGTAAAATACAGTTTGAGGCCTTTAAAGATAGCATCAGCAATAATTTTTGACATTTGCATAACTATGTAAAGCCTGGTATTTTGAAGAATGAGGTATTCCATTATACCCCCGAAATTAACGGTACCTGTAATATGATAGGAACCCACAGGGGGCAATTCTTTCTTTACCCCTGCACCGGGTTTTAAAGGTCCCTTGCCTAACTTTATTGTTCCGATATTTTCAATTCGTCCCAAAGAGGCATCAATCGCTATTATAAAAGGCTTATTTCTTAGATTGTTTAATTGTTCTACAACTTTCTCGATATTTCCAGCGTGAACAGGTTCTTTTAAACAACCGTAGATATGAATATTAGAAAATCTTTGTATGTAAGGATTTTCCATGAGAATATTTCCTACAATGGGTCCTAAGGAGTCGCCTGTAGACCTATCGGTACCGATGCAGAGAAAAATAATTTCTCCCTTTTGTTCATAGCATTCTTCGAGAATTTTAAAAATACCTTTTCCAAGGATATCAGAAGCAAAGGGATTGTCAATGTGAACCCTTATTTCATTAGTTTTTAATAATTGTGGAATTATCATCAGCGACCTCCATGTTTTCATAAATTCTTTTTTTATATTATTGACTCGAAATATATTTCTCTATACATTTTTGTAACAATTTCCTAAAAATTGCATATTTTATATAGTAGGTATTACTTTGTTTTGAGGAGATGCTTTATATGAATTTCCTGGATATTTTACTTTTGGTATTTTTTGTAAAAGGGGCGATAGATGGGTACTCCAAGGGATTAATAACTTCTGCTGTAAATGTGGCAGGAGTGATTGTATCGATATATACAGCCGTTTTTTACCAGCAGGAAGTGGTGAAGTTTTTATCAAGCAATTTTAGACTTGAAAGAAAAATTGCCGGCATTTTTTACAATAGCAGTGCAAAGACTCTAACGGGTTCCATTCCGGCCGGCCTTTTAAATATTAAGGCTATGGTTGATATGGCGATGAATGCAATAGCTTTTCTTTTACTGTTTATAGCAGTACAGTTAATATTCACCCTTATTGAATATTTTATCGGGAACATTGCTAAATCTACGAAGATGTCCTTTTTAAATAGGATATCTGGGGCTTTTTTATCCGTTTTAACTATAGCTATCTGGTTGTCCGTGGTAATAACCGCATTTCAGCCTTTTCTTTCTGTAGTTACAAACAAATCCTTCTTTGATATACTAAACAATTCAAAAATATTGAATCAATTGAAGGTTATTGATACAATATTTCCGAATGTAATAAAATTTATTTGAGAGTAGGGGGACTTTTGATGAGAACAGTTGACTGTAGGGGCAAAAAATGTCCAGAACCTGTTATAATGACAAAAAAGGCTTTAGAGGAGAGCGAAAACTTACAGGAAATTACTGTTATTGTAGATAACGAGGTTTCAAGAGAAAATGTTATGAAGTTTTTAAAAAGCAAAGGTTTTACGGCAAAAGTAGAAGAAAAGGAGGGCCTATATTATCTTTTTGCCAAAAAGGAATACGTAAACGAGGGCGAAATAAAAAAAGAAAAGAATTCGTATGTGGTATTAATAGGCAAAAATACTTTTGGAAGTGGTTCAGAAGAGCTCGGGAGAGTATTAATGAGAAGTTTTTTGTATTCTTTAAGTGAGGCTCAAGTTTTACCGGAATCTATCATGTTTGTAAACAGTGGTGTATTTCTGACTACTGAAGGTTCAGAATTAATAGATATTTTAAAGGTATTTGAAGAAAAAGGGGTTAAAATACTTTCCTGTGGGACCTGTCTTGATTATTACAATCTAAAGGACAAGCTTCAGGTAGGCAGTATCACAAATATGTACACCATAGTAGAAAAAATGACTACTTTTAAAACAATAACAATATAGAAGGTGCTGATTTAATGAATTTATGGCTAAAATTAAAGCTTTTAAATACCTTTTATATGAAAATAATCTATGTTATATTATTTTCAGTGGTGTTTGTGAAGATAACTGATAAATTTATAGAGGGGCTATTTAATAGACGGACCAAAATAATAAAAACTAATGAAAATAGATTAAAAACCCTTGGAGGACTTATAAAAAGTGTTGTTAAGTATACCGTGTATTTTGTTGCTGGGGTTATGTTGCTTGACACGGTAGGCATCAATACTTCTTCTATCCTTACCGCAGCAGGCATTGGAGGCCTGGCCATTGGATTTGGGGCCCAAAGCTTGGTAAAGGACGTAATAGCTGGCTTTTTTATAATATTTGAAGATCAGTATCAGGTTGGAGACTATATAGAAACAAACGAAGTAGGAGGTTTTGTAGAAGAAATTGGCTTTAGGATAACAAAACTAAGAGATTTTGGAGGCCAGCTCCATATAATACCTAATGGGGAGATAAAGCGTGTTACCAATCACAGTCGAGGCAATATGAGAGCTTTGGTAAAGGTCAGGGTTTCCTATGAAGAAAATATAGATAAGGTGTTTAGTATATTAAAGGAAGTTTGCGAAGAGTTTAGAGCTTTAGAATACATAAAAGAAGGTCCTGATGTGTTAGGTATAACAGATTTTGCTGCTGAAGGAATAGAGTTTAGTATTATTGCAAAGACAACACCTTTAATGCAGTGGACTGCCGAAAGAGAGTTAAGAAAAAGTATTAAAGAGAGATTTGAAAAAGAAAGCATAAGTTTTGCATATTACAAAGTTCCGCTGAAAGGTGCTTGAAGGAGTGGTGAATTTGAAGTTTTTTATAGGTGATGTTGTTGAAATGAAAAAAAAGCACCCTTGCGGCAGTTTTCAATGGGAAATTTGGAGATTAGGGGCAGATATTGGGATAAAATGCACAGGATGTGGCAGAAAGGTAATGATACCGAGGAATAAGTTTGAAAAAAGTGTAAAAAAGGTTGTAAAAAGTATGGCGCCCCAAGACCTTGAAAATCTTAAAGAATAATGGTATAATACGCAAGAAGCATCTCTGCTCCGGTTATAATACCGGGGCCAAAAGTCCGAGGAGGTGAAAGAATGAGGAATTATGAGACCATGTACATCCTCGACCCCGATCTCAATGAGGATTCGGTAAACGCGTTGATTGAAAAATTCAAAAGTGTTATTACTGAAAGAGGGGGCGAGGTAAAGGAAATTGAACGGTGGGGAAAGAGAAAGTTAGCCTATCCCATTGAGCATCGCAAAGAGGGTTACTATGTTGTTATGAATTTCTCCTCAGACCCTGCAACAGCTCATGAGATGGAAAGGCTTTTTAAGATTACCACCGGGGTTTTAAGGCACATTGTTATCCGCAAGGATAGATAGGGGTGTAAGATTTGAATAAAGTGATTTTAATAGGAAGGCTTACAAAAGACCCCGAATTAAGGTACACCCCTGGCAGCGGGGTAGCGGTTGCAACCTTTACCTTAGCAGTTTCACGCCCTTTTTTAAATCAAAAGGGGGAAAGGGATACCGACTTCATTCCAATAGTAGCATGGAGAAGACTTGCTGAACAGTGTGCAAGCAATCTAAAAAAAGGAAGGCTTATCGGTGTCAGCGGAAGGCTCCAGGTAAGGTCTTTTGAAACACAAAATGGAACAAAGAGATGGGTAACCGAAGTTGTAGCAGAAGAAATTCAGTTTTTAGACAAACCCAAAATTCAGGATTCTCAGGAAAGAGATCAGGAAGCATTGCCAACCGGTTTTGAGGATGGTTTTAATGATCCTGATATAGATTTAAATTTTGATTTCGGCGAAGAGTTAAACGGCGAAGAAGACTTGCCCTTATAATTTTTAGAAAAGGAGGATAGGGATTGAAAGCGAAGAAGAATAAGAAAAAGAAGGTCTGCAGTTTCTGCGTAGATAAAATAGATTATATAGATTATAAAGACGTGGCAAGATTGAGGAAGTTTATAACAGAAAGAGCAAAAATCTTGCCCCGTAGAATTACTGGTAATTGCGCAAGACATCAAAGACAGCTTACTGTTGCTATAAAAAGAGCAAGGAACATGGCTTTACTGCCATTTACCACTGAATAAAGAGAGGGGTAATTCCCTCTCTTTTTTTAAGCAAAAAGGGGGATAAATTTTATGCAAAACAATACAAAAGCGGTAGTAGAAGGAGCACTTTTAGCCGCAATAACGATTATACTAAGTCTGCTTTCTCTTTATATTCCCATATTGGGCACCTTTGCAAGCCTCGTCTGGCCAGTACCTATTATTTTACTCGGCATACGACATGGTGTAAAAATAAGCCTCCTTGCAACTATCGTATCGGGCATTATTGTTGCAATGCTTGAAGGTCCTTTGCAGGCATTTACAGTGGTTTTAGGGTTTGGACTTATAGGAATTGCTCTTGGTTGGGCTATAAGCAAGGATTTTTCTGCAGAAAAATGCCTTGCAGTAGGTACAATTGCTTCTCTTGTAGCTAAAGTTCTCTTAATTTTAATTTCTCTATATATAATGGGAATAAACCCTATAAATGAAGAGATTGCGGCATTAAAGGAGTCTATCGAACAGGTCTCAAAGATTTATACTTCAATAGGTATGAACAAGGATACAGTAAATGCTATTACTCAAAATTTTAGCCAAACTGTAAACCTACTTTCTATGGCAATTCCTGGTGTATTTGTACTTGCGTCTGTGGTAGATGCCTTTTTAAATTACAGTGTAGCCAAAATTGTAATAGCAAGGCTCGGCAGCAGGATAAGAGATTTTACACCTTTTTGGCAGTGGAAACTCCCAACTTTCACAGTATTTTTTTTCCTCATAGGGGTTTTACTTACCTTTCTTGAGCAATACTGGCCTGTAGGCATATTAAAATATATCGGCATGAACCTGCAATTGGTATTTTATTTTGCGTTTTTTATCGAAGGCTTTTCCCTTCTTGCGTATTATTTTGGGAAGTACAATGTATCAAAACCTGTAAGAATTCTTGCAGTCCTTTTCATATTTTTCAATCCTTTTTTTACTCAAATCATAGTATGGGCAGGAATGTTCGATATATTAATGAATTTTAGAAAATTATAGACAAATTTATTTTTAGGGGTGGGAAAGATGAAGGTAATTCTCGTTCAGGATGTAAAAAATTTAGGGAAGAAGGGCGATGTTGTAAATGTAGCTGACGGCTATGCGAGGAATTTCCTTTTTCCGAGAAATTTGGCAATAGAAGCATCTCCGGGCAATATTGCAAGATTAGAACAGGAAAAAAAGGCTATGGAGAATAAAAAGGAAAAGGAAAAAAGGGAAGCAGTAGAACTTGCAAAAAAAATTGAAAAATGTACTGTCACATTAAAAGTAAAAGCCGGGGAACAGGGCAAATTGTACGGTTCTATCAATACAAAGGATATTGCAGAAGGATTAAAGAGCCAGTTTAATATAGATATTGACAAAAGAAAGATCGTTTTAAAAGAGCCCATTAAATCTTTAGGCAGTTATGAAGTGGAGGTAAAAATCCACCCTGAGGTGGATGCTAAATTTAAATTAAGAGTAATCGAAGGGTGATAACATATGGAAAAAAACCCTTCCAAAGTGCCTCCTTACAATATTGAAGCGGAGCAGTCTATTCTTGGCTCTATGCTTCTTTCAAAGGAGGCCATTTATGTTGCTGTGGAAAGATTAAAGAGTGAGGATTTTTATAAAGAAGCTCATCGAAAGCTATTTGAATGCATTGTTGAACTACATGAAAACAGGGAGCCCGTTGACCTTATTACAGTGACGGAATCTTTGAGGAATAAGAAAATTTTAGAAGAAGTAGGTGGAGTAACTTACCTTACAACATTAACTGAAATAGTCCCAACACCTTCCAATATAGCCGAATACTGCAAAATCGTTGAAGAAAAAGCTCTGCTCAGGAAATTAATTGAAGCAGCATCAAATATATTATCCTCTGCCTATGAACCTAAAGAAGATGTGGAAGAAATCTTGGATGAAGCAGAAAGGAAAATATTCAACATCGTACAAAAAAGAAGAGTAGAAAATTTCTACCATGTAAAGGATTTACTGCTTTCTACCTTTGAACGGATAGAAAAATTGTATCACACAAAAGGCGGTATTACGGGAGTGCCCACCGGATTTCCCGATCTCGATTCTATGACATCGGGATTGCAGCCATCAGATTTGATAATAGTAGCTGCAAGGCCGAGTATGGGCAAAACAGCTTTTGCTTTAAACATTGCTCAAAACGCAGCAATAAGGTATAAAATACCTGTTGCAATATTTAGCTTGGAGATGTCAAAGGAGCAGGTAGTCCAGAGAATGCTCTGTGCGGAGTCAAATGTAGACAGCCACAAATTAAGGACTGGAAAACTTGAAGAAGAGGATTGGCCAAGGCTTGCAAGGGCTATGGGTCCCCTATCAGAAGCACCAATATATATAGACGATACTCCTGGCATCACCAGCTTGGAAATAAGGGCAAAGGCGAGAAGGTTAAAGGCAGAAAAGGGATTGGGACTTGTTGTGATCGACTACCTGCAACTTATTTCCAGCAAAGGCCAGTCTGAAACGAGACAGCAGGAGATTTCTGAAATCTCAAGGTCTTTGAAGGCTATGGCGAGGGAATTAAATGTTCCTGTACTTGCCCTTTCCCAGCTTTCCAGGGCACCCGATGCGAGAGCTGATCACCGGCCGGTGCTTAGCGACCTTAGAGAATCAGGTAGCCTTGAACAGGATTCTGATTTAGTGGCATTTTTGTACAGGGAAAACTATTACAACCCCGATACAGATAAGAAAAATATAGTAGAAGTAATTATTGCAAAGCAGAGAAATGGGCCAACGGGCAAGGTAGAACTTTTGTGGCTTTCTCAGTATACCAAATTTGTCAGTGTGGAAAAATATAGGCAAAACGAGACGGCTTAAAAAGTAAAAAACGAATATTTAATACGTTTATTGAATAAAATATTCATATTTTATTGACTAAATTATTTTTTTTTGTTATATTTATTAGGGTTTTTCCTAAAAAGGATAAGGCAGGGGATGTTTTATGGAAAAAACTTATGATGTGATTATTGTTGGGGCGGGTCCCGCAGGTATTTTTACTGCTTTGGAGCTTGTAGATAAGGTTCCCAATTTATCCATATTAATTTTAGAAAAGGGCAAAGATATCGAGCACAGAACCTGTCCCTCAAAGGAAAAAAAGATAAAATGTGTGCACTGCGACCCCTGTTCAATTGTAAACGGGTGGGGAGGAGCTGGAGCATTCAGCGATGGAAAATTAACCTTAACCACCGAGTTTGGTGGTTGGCTTGATGAATATATATCAAAAGAGGAAGTTTCCCAGCTCATAGGCTATATTGATAGAATCTTTCTTAGCTTTGGGGCAACAGAAATTGTCCATGGAACGGATCAGAATAAAGTAAAGGAGCTTCAACAGAAAGCAGCCACGGCTGATTTGAGGCTAATCCCTGCAAAAGTAAAACATTTGGGTACCGAAAAATGCTGGCTTATATTAAAAAAGATGTACGATTATCTTAAGGATAAGGTGGAAATAAAGACATCGTCAGCAGTTAAAAACATACTTGTAAAGGATAAAAAAGCTATTGGCGTAGAGACGGTTAAAGGGGAAAGGTTTTTTGCAGAATATATTGTGGTTGTTCCAGGCAGAGAAGGTGCCGAATGGTTTGCAAAAGAAGCAAAAAGATTGGGGCTGGATATGGAAATAAACCCTGTTGATATAGGCGTTAGGGTTGAAGTGCCTTCGGTTGTAATGGAACCTTTAACTGATGTGGTTTATGAATCAAAGCTGATTTATTACTCCAAATCCTTTGACGATAAAGTAAGGACATTCTGCATGAATCCTTATGGTGAAGTAGTAATAGAGAATAACAGCGGCTTGATTACGGTAAATGGGCACAGTTATGCTGACAGAAAAACTACAAACACCAATTTTGCCCTTTTGGTAAGCAAAACCTTTACAGAACCATTTAAAGAACCTATTTCATACGGAAAATACATTGCAACACTTGCTAATATGTTAGGCGGAGGAGTAATAGTACAGCGCTTAGGTGATTTACTGTCTGGAAGGCGTTCTACTCCTGAGAGGATAAAAAGAGGGCTTGTTGAGCCCACTTTAAAAGAAGCAACTCCTGGGGATTTGAGTTTAGTCTTCCCTTACAGGCATTTAGTGAGCATATTAGAGATGCTTCAGGCAATGGATAAATTGGTACCAGGGGTGAACTCAAACCACACCTTGCTTTACGGGGTTGAAGTAAAATTTTATTCTTCAAGGCCTGCACTTACATCTGCCTTAGAGACCCAAATTAGTAATCTTTTTGCAGCAGGGGATGGTGCGGGAGTCACTCGTGGCTTAGCACAGGCGTCTGTTTCAGGTGTTATTGTTGCAAGAGAAATCATTAGACGGATTTTAGACTGATTTTGGGGTGATTTTTTATGCCGGGCATAGTTGTTATAGGAGCCCAATGGGGTGATGAGGGGAAAGGGAGAATAGTGGATTACCTTGCAAGCCGTGCGGATATGGTTGTTAGATATCAAGGGGGAAACAATGCAGGCCATACGGTAGAGGTAAATGATATTAGGTTCAAACTTCATCTTATACCTTCTGGCATATTACATCCTGGGAAAATATGTGTAATAGGTAATGGCATGGTAATAGATCCAATTGCCTTAGTGGATGAAATAATGTATTTAGAGGGCTATGGAATTGATGTTAAAAGCAGATTAAAAATCAGCGACAGGGCTCATCTCATAATGCCCTATCACAAACTCCTCGATGAAGTTATAGAAGAACATAAAGGAGAACTACAATTAGGGACCACACGACGGGGCATAGGTCCTGCATATGTAGATAAAGCGGAAAGAATTGGCATAAGGGTATGTGATCTATTGGAGCCTAAGTATTTTGAAGAAAAAGTGGAACAAAATCTGAGGATGAAGAATGAAATCATCCAAAAGGTTTACGGCAAAAAGGGCTTTGAAAAAGGTCCTATCATCGAGTCTTATCTAAAAGCCGCAGAGCAAATAAAAGACATGGTTTGCGATACCACTTCGATAATATACGAATTTTCAAAAAACGATAAAAAGATTTTGTACGAAGGTGCTCAGGGTACATTGCTTGATGTGGATTTAGGAACTTATCCCTATGTTACGTCCTCTCATCCTATAGCCGGGGGTGTATGTATTGGAGCCGGAATAGGCCCAACACTAATAGATAGTGTAGTGGGGGTGGTAAAGGCCTACACCACCCGCGTGGGCAAAGGCCCTTTCCCAACGGAATTACTGGACAAAACGGGTGATATAATTAGGGAAAAAGGATATGAGTACGGCACCACTACTGGAAGGCCAAGGCGGTGCGGATGGCTGGATATAGTTATGCTCCGTTATGCGGTAAAGGTAAACGGGCTTTCATACATTGCAATTACCAAATTAGATACCCTTGGAGGACTTGAAAAAGTAAAAATTTGTATTGGGTATAAGTATAAAGGGAAAACGATAACAGATTTTCCGGCAAGCTTAAATGTCTTATCGGAGTGTGAGCCTATTTACGAAGAGCTGCCCGGATGGGAGGAAGGTATATCTGATATTAAAAGGGTTGAAGAGCTTCCTGAAAATCTTATTAAATATATTTATAAAATAGAAGAATTGACGGGTGTTAAAGTAGCTTTTATTTCGATTGGGCCAAAGAGGGAGCAAGGCTTTGAAATCGTTAAACTTTTTTAATTCCTGCAGGCATTTGCTTGCAGGAATTTTTTTATGAAAATAGAAAAATTTATGATAATATTTAGGAGGTGTTGTACTGTGAATAATATGGTAATTGCATGTCAAACGCTTTACGATGAACTAAATTTGGCAGTTAAAATAGCTAACTGTAATTTTCCGATTATTTGGATTGATTCGGAATATCATTTAGATCCAAACAAACTCAGAGAAAAACTCCAGAAGGAAATAGATGCACAGGACGGAGTGGATAATATTTTATTTGCCTATGGGTGCTGTGGGAACGGACTGGTGGGGCTAACAGCAACAACCGCCAATTTGATTATCCCTAAGACAGATGATTGTATTTCAATGTTGATGAGCAAGCCAGGAGAAAAATTTGAAAGGAGGAAGGAGACGTATTTTCTTACAAAGGGATGGATTGAAAGTTCAAAGGGGCTCAAACAAGAATATCAGAATGCTTTAAGGCGTTATGGGCCGGAAAAAACAAAAGCCATATTTAAAATTATGCTAAAAAATTATAAATATTTAATGCTTATAGATGCGGGAGCCTATAATATTCATGAATATATTGAAAAAGCAGCGGAAATTGCAGAGATGACTTCTTTAAATTTAATAGTAGAAAAAGGGAGTATCTGGTATTTGATAAAACTTTTAACAGGGCCCTATGATAAAGACTTCTGCATAATTAAAAAGGGAGAAAAGGTTACTGTGGAACATTTTGGCTTTGTAGATAACAATATTGGGCATCAAGACATCGTGGCTATATGAAAGCACTGAAATTAATGCAAACAATTGACATAAAAGAGTTTGTCAGTAAAGGACCAAGTGAAAAAGAAGCAGGGCAGGTAATTCACGATTTTAGGTAGTTCAGGAGAAAAGAAAATAAGGGTAGAAGAGGTAAAACCTGAGATAGTAGGAATGAGCGGGGTATTGACTCTCTCTGTAGAATCAATGAAAGATATCGTATAAGGGCTGATTTCGCACCCCTAACTATGAAACTCTAATAATTTTTACACCATAAGATTTGAAAGATAACCTAAGGCGGATTCGTGAAAATATCAAAGTGAATTTTTAGGAAATTAATCACTCTCCTTAGTTCCTTTATATACTTCTCAGGCAAGTAACGCTTGATTTTATCGCTCTCACTTACCTTCAGTATCTTTACGTATTCAAATAACTCAAGGATCCTACCTCCAGTTGGCTCAAAGCTTTTTACCTTACCTGCAAGTTCGAGAGGTTCCTTCTCTTTACCCAGTGCTCGCCGAACTTTTATTTCTCTTTTGTTTTTCTAAGCAGAGTCCTATATCACCTTTTATCTTATAAATGGAGTTTTGCTTTTCTTTTAAAAACCTATTGAAAGCTTCCCTTGCGTCAGCCTCGCAGGCAAAGCCTATCTTGCACAGTTCTTCTATTTCTTTTTCCAGTTTCTCTTTTTCCTTTTCGAGCCTTGATTCAAAAGAGATGGTCAAAGTACCTGCTAGTTTTTATCATATTTAAAAAAATTTTTTAGTGACTAAAGGTGCGAAAGGTCAGTTATAAAAATTTGTATATCTTTTTTTATTTTGGTGTTTATGCTAATATTTTATTAAAACTATGAAATTTATAAAAAGTATTTACTATTTAATTTAGGTGGTGCACATAATGAACAAATACAGGGTAAAAATACTGCCGGACAATATTGAAATGCTTGTAGAAGAAAACACAGTTTTAAAAAAAGTATTTACAGAAGGCGGTATGAAATTTGAATTCCCCTGCGGTGGAGCAGGTAAGTGCAAAAAATGTAAGGTGAAAATAAAGAAGGAAGGAGAAAAGGAAGAAGAAGAAGTTCTTGCCTGTCAAACGGAAGTAAAAGGGGATTTAGTAGTTGAAATTATCAACCGGGAACAAAAACATTACATTTTAGAAAAGGGTGTAAAACGGCAGGTAGTTATAAATCCTTTGGTAAAAAAAGTGTGTTTGGAATTACCCCATCCTTCCATACAGGATAATCGTGCTGATTGGACCAGATTAATAGAAAGCCTGGGGCAAAAAGGATTAAGGGCAAACCTTAAAGTATTACGAGACTTACCGGAAAAACTCAGAAAAAGCGACTTTAAATCTACGGTCGTAATTGCAGGTGACGAAGTTGTTGCTGTTGAGAGCGAAGATACAACAGAAAAATTGCTGGGTATGGCTTTTGATATAGGAACCACTACCATCGTGGGGTACCTTATGAATTTGAACACTGGGCAGGAGCTTACCCATGTTTCCTCCATAAATCCGCAAACCAAATACGGTGCAGATGTAATTTCTCGCATAATTTTTGCTTCTCAGAGCGCCGGCGGTTTGGAGAAACTGCATAAGGAAGTTGTAATGGAAATAAATAGCTTGATAGAAAAAGCGGTGGAAGAAGCCGGCTATAAATCGGAAGACGTATATGCCATTACCGTTGCCGGAAATACCACCATGCATCATCTCTTCCTGAAAATACAGCCCCGGTATCTGGCCAGTGCCCCTTATGTGCCGGTAGTTAAGGAAAAGTTGACAGTCAATGCTGATGATATCGGTATAAGGATAAATCCTGCGGGTAAGGTATTTTTACTTCCAAACATAGCCGGTTTTGTGGGAGCGGATACGGTGGCAGCGGCTTTGGCGGCAGAAATGGATAAAGCGGAGGAATTAAAACTTTTGATAGATATCGGAACCAATGGGGAAATCGTGCTGGGGACAAAAGAAAGACTTTATGCCTGCTCTACAGCTGCAGGACCTGCCTTTGAAGGAGCACATATATCGTGTGGGATGAGGGGAGCTACCGGGGCTATAGACCATGTATCCATAGGAGAGGAATATAAATATACCGTAATAGGAGACACACTGCCCGCCGGGATATGCGGTTCGGGACTCCTGGATGCGGTAGCCGAACTTTTAAAAATTGGTGTTGTGGACACTAACGGAAGGATTTTAAAACCCGATCAGATAAGAAATAAGTTAGGAGGAAAATACAAAGATAGAATTGTAACCATAAACGGCATTTTGTCATTTTTACTTGAAAAAGAAACAGCGACGGGGCAGCCCGTATATATAAGTCAAAAGGACATAAGGGAACTTCAGTTAGCCAAAGGAGCAATTGCAGCAGGGATTGAGGTGCTTTTAAAAACCTATGGGGCAAAGGTTGAAGATATAAAAGAAGTGCTTCTCGCAGGTGCTTTTGGAAACTATTTAAATCCAGAAAGTGCGTGCAGGGTGGGTTTAATTCCTCCCGAACTGGGAGGGAAAATAAAAGGAATAGGTAATGCTGCGGGTGTCGGAGCAAAGTTAGCCCTGCTTTCAAAAAAAGAGTTTAAACGGGCGGAGATGCTTTCTCAAAAGATAAGGTATATCGAACTCGGTGCGGTACCCGAATTCAGCAGCTTTTTTGCAAAAAAAATTAGTTTTTGAAGCATGATAAATAAAAATAAAATAGACAAAATATATAGAAAATATAAAAAATATAAAAAATATTGACAAAACATGATAAAAATGATAATTTTTAATAAAGATGTATATACATGTTATATACTAAGGAAGGAAGGGATTAACGCGATTATAATTGGAGAAAAAATAAACGGGACCATTCCCTCGGTAGGACAGGCGATCCAAAACAGGGATGAAAATTTTATTAGGGATTTGGCAATAAGGCAAGCGGAGGCAGGAGCGGATTACATCAATGTAAGCGCCGGGACATCTCCTGAAGAGGAGCTGGATATACTAAAATGGCTAATGGATGTAGTACAGGATGCCGTCGATAAACCCCTGTGCATAGACAGCCCGAACCCGAGGACCATCGAGGCAGTTTTCAAATACGCGAAGAAGCCGGGCATAATCAACTCCGTATCGGGTGAAGGGTAATTCAGGGGACACCCTGGCATGTGATAGCCCTTACCTGTGACGACAGGGGTATACCTTCAGATGTAAACACGAGGGTAGAAATTTCAAAAATCCTGATAGAAAAAGCATTAAAATACGATATTCAACCGGAGCGTATACATATTGACCCACTGGTTATATCTTTGCCTACGGATAATATATCCTACGGTAAAAATAACTTCTGGTCTTAGCAATATTTCCTTTGGAATGCCTTATAGGAAAATAGTAAATTTGTGTTTTTTGACCATCGCTGTTTTTTCCGGTATGGATTCTGCTATAATGGATCCCTGTAACAAGGATATGTTAGCTGCACTGTTAGCTGCAGTTTATTATTTTAAGAGTCTGTCGCTTTAAACGACAGGTATTTTTTAAGTTTTAATATCTTTTGAAAGGAAACTTTAGAATGTATATCGATTGTCATATTCACATAGCTTTGAGTGGAGAAAATACAAAAGAATATAGGGAGAAAGTACTTCAAGGGGATTACCTGCCATTAAAGAGTATTTTAAAAAAATATAAAACTAAAAATATACTATTTTTAAGAGATGGTGGAGATAAATTCGGCATTTCTTACATTGCAAGAGAACTGGCAGCTGAAGAAGGAATTATTTATAAGACTCCTGTGTATGCTTTCTCTAAAGCGGGCAGTTACGGCAGCTTTCTTGGAAAGTCTATAAGGGGGATGGATGAGTTTAGTTATGAATTTAAAAAGCTTCTAAAATTTAAACCTGACCATTTTAAATTAATACTTTCGGGAATAGTAGATTTTGATATCTATGGACGTGTTACGGAAGAACTGTCTTTTGATTTTAATGAGGTATATTATATGATACAGACAGCAAAGGATAAAAATCTCTCTGTAATGGTGCATGCAAATTCTTCAAGGGCTGTAAAAACTGCTATAAATGCAGGGGCAGATACCGTAGAACACGGATATTATATTTCGGAGGAAGAATTACTGCTAATGGCAGAAAAGGATGTAGTTTGGGTGCCTACCCTTTCTCCTCTTGGGAATTTATTAAAAAATTACGATAAAAGGTTTGAAAAACAGATGGATAATATAAAAAAGATATATAATAAACATCTTGAAAATGTTAAAAAAGCCTTGCAGTTTGGGGTTAAAGTTGCTGTGGGAAGTGATGCAGGTGCATATAAAGTAGACCATGTGGAGGGTTTTTTTGATGAATTGGAGCATCTTAAAAAAACAGGATTGCCTGAAGGTGAAATAAATGAAATTGTAATAAAAAATGGCAAAAAAGCTTTAAATATTGATGTAAATTAAAAAAATAATAAGATTTTGATGAAAAATTCGAATCGTGATATAATAGCTTATAAGGTTAATAAACATAAGGAAGTATTAAACATTATAAAAAATACTGATGTTTTCAAAAATACCCAGAAGTTATTTATGGGTAAAGTGGTTTTAGGGACAGTAAAAGGGGATTTGCACGATATAGGGAAGGAAATTTTCAAGGGGCTTATGGAGGCCAGCGGTTTTAACGTGATTGACCTGGGGGTAGATGTGCCCAAGGAAACATTTGTGAAGACCGTTGAGCTCTATAGGCCGGAAATAGTAGGCATGAGCAGCGTCCTCACCTTTACAGTAGATTCCATGAAGGATATAGTAGACGCACTGATTGAGGCGGATTTGCGGAAGGACGTGTTCGTAATTGCAGGAGGTAGTCATTTGAATCAGGAGTTATGCCGGTACATAGGCGCTGATTATTTTACAAATGATGTATTAAAAGGAGTAAAAAAGTGTAAGGAATGGATTGAAAAAATTAAGAATAAGGAGATGCAAAAATGAAGCTGCCGGTATAATCTTAAAATTGCTGCAGATATTAGAGAAAAAATTTTAAAAGGGGAATTAAGACCGGGGGATGCGATATATTCCGAGCACGAATTGTGCCGGGAATACAATGCGAGCAGGATGACCGTAAGGAAAGGGCTTGCGATATTATTAAACGAAGGGTATATTTATTCCATTCAAGGCAAGGGGAATTACGTAAAGGAACCGGAACACGACAAATACGTGCTTTATTTCAATGAAATAAAAAGCATTACCGGAAAAGTAAACAATATGAAGCTGTTAAAGGCAGACATTATAAAGCCTCCCGTAGAAATATGCAACCTTTTGCAGATTTCGGAAAGCAAAAATGTGGTTTCGATAGAAAGGCTGTTATATGAGGACGACGAACCTGTGGCGTACGATAAAAAATTTTTGGTTTACTTTAAAGGTATGCCCATTATTGAAAAAGAATTAATATTTTACACCTTCCCCGAACTTGTTGCAAAAAGCTTTTATGTTTACACTATGAAAAAGAGCTAACCATTTACGCTAAAATGCCCGATGAATTCCTCAAAGATAAGCTTAAAATCTCCGAGTTAATGCCACTGATGGTGGTAGAGCAAAAGCTTTACAATAAAGACAACAGGCCCGTAGGTTTCGGCACGGTATATTGTAGAGGAGATTATTTTAAATTATTTGCTCAGGCTTCGCTTTCGGATGATAATAATAAAAAATTAGTGAAAGAAAATTTTTTCTCTCCTTGAGGAGAGACTTTTTTATATTGAATCGGGGTTAAAAGTCAAGTAATATAAAACTAAATATATATTTAGAAAGGGAGAACTGAAATGGAAAAAGATTTTATCTATAAACTGCCCGTAGCGGTTACCGTATGCGATAAAGAAGGAAAAATAATTTATATGAATGAAAAGTCCTGCGAGACCTTTAAAGAAGACGGAGGGGAAGACCTTATAGGGAAAAATGTCCTGGACTGCCATCCCAAAGGTGCCAGGGAAAAATTAGAGCAAATGCTTTCCAAAGGGGAAAAAAACTGTTACACCATCGAAAAAAAGGGTGTAAAAAAATTAATTTATCAAACCCCATGGTACGATGAAAAGGGAGAATATGCCGGCTTTGTGGAACTTTCTTTGGAAATTCCCTGGGACATGCCGCACTTTGTCAGGGGCTGAAAATGGGTAAAAAATCCTTTAAATTCGGGGTTGACAGAATAATTTTTTTATAGTAGTATTATATTTGCTTTTGTAAATTCCGAGCCATTAGCTCAGTCGGTAGAGCACCTGACTTTTAATCAGGGTGTCCCGCGTTCGATTCGCGGATGGCTCACCATTTTAAGTGGCCCCGTGGTCAAGTGGTTAAGACACCGCTCTTTCAAGGCGGTAACAGGGGTTCGACTCCCCTCGGGGTCACCATTTTGTATTTGTGTTAAAACCTGATAATATTGACTTAAAAAAATTATCTGATATAATTATCTTTAGAAAAATTAAACGGGCGGAAGTAGCTCAGCGGTAGAGCATCGGCTTCCCAAGCCGAGGGTCGCGGGTTCGAATCCCGTTTTCCGCTCCAACCTTAAAAAATCTATATTTGAAGGACTTGCCCTCCCAAAAAAGTCCGATGGCTTTGGGGAGGGTTTTATTTATGCAAAAAATTGTAAAATTAAACAAAAAGAATGTTGATTTAACGAAAGCACTTGAGGAATTTCTTCTTGTGCGTCAAGCAGATGGTATTGCAAAAAGAACATTAGAAGATTATCGTTGGCATGTTGAAAAATTCATTAAATCATTTAGTGATTTATCTAATTATGAGGATATACATAAAGCGGTTTTACATTATTTCAGCGAGCCATGTTCTTCAGGTTATAGAAACATTAAATTAAAATATCTTAGAGGTTTCTTTAATTGGTGTGTTCAAGAAGGTTATCTCCCTGCAAATCCTACAACAGGTATTAAGAAAGCAAAAGAGGATTTAAACAATGTAAGACATGTAGGACTTGAAACGTTGAAAAAACTTCTACAAGAGCCAGATAAAAAAACATATACAGGGTTCAGGGATTATTGCCTTATGTTAGTGCAAATGGATACAGGAGTAAGACCCGGCGAATTATTGCAGGTGAGAGTTTCCGACCTTTCTCTTGAAGTAAGAGAGATAAGGATAAGACCAGAGGTAGCAAAGACAAGAATAGGCAGGACTTTGATAATATCACCATTTACTGCACAGGCATTAGCAAAATTTCTTGGGTTACGTCCTTCTTGGTGGAATGATGACGTTCCTTTATTTGCTTCTGAAAGCGGAAGTATATTAAATGTTTCAAGCTGGTCAAGGAGATTAAGGAAATATTGCAATAAAGCAGGAATAAAAGTTACTCCTTATGGTTTGCGTCATACTTTTGCAATAGAATTCTTAAAAGCAGGAGGAGACCCTTTTAGTTTGCAGAGAATGTTAGGACATACTGATTTAACAATGACCAAGCGTTATATAAGATTTACTCAAGATGATTTAAAAGAAATACATGAAAAAGCATCACCAATTCAGAAATTGCAACAAATGGGGAAAAGAGCACCAAGAAAAATTTAATATTTTTCGCCAGAATTGGTTCCCAAAAACCCATTTTCCATATAATATATTAGAGGGATATTTTTAGCAACAATAAAGTAGTTTACCTAAAAAGGTGAATATTTAAACTATTTTTTAACAATGCAAAAAGAAAAAATGACAATAACCTATAAAGGTGAATAACACTTTTATTAATATCATGAAAATATTTTTAAAACGTGTAGTAAGTATGAAAAAGTATATTTAGCAACAGAAAAATATTTTTATAAACGCAATGATTCTTTAGATGGTTTATATAATATCTGTAAAAATTGTAAAAAAGGTGTTTCGTGAAAAATCGGTTCCCAAAATACCATTTTCCCATATAATATATTAGAGGGGTATTTTTAACAAAAAAGAAGTATTTTTAAACCTTCATTTTGAAGATTTATAAGTTATTTAGAGATAAATACTTTTGAAATAACCAGGTAAAGGCAGATACAAAACATGTAGCAAGTGTGGGAAAGTATATTTAGCAACGGAAAAATATTTTAGAAAAGATGGAAAGTCGCCAGATGGATTATGTAGCATTTGTAAAAAGTGTCGTTCAATTAAAACTGTTTAGTGTTTTCTGCGAGTTTGGTTCCCAAAAACCCATTTTCCCTATAATATATTAGAGGGATATTTTTAAATTTTAACTTAATAAAAATGCTCTAACACATGTTAGGGCATTTTTTATATAGAAAAGAAGGGGCTTTTTGTCCCTTCTTTTTTATTTTCCCTTTAAGTCAAATATTTCAACAATCTTAGGAGGTGTTGGTTTATGTATTTAATCAGTGAAAGGGAAAGATGGTTACTTGAAAGGAGGAGAAAGGGCATACTTTTAAAAGACATAGCAGAAGCAATTGGCTGTAGTATTGCTTTACTCTCTTATTATGAAAATGGGACTAAAAATTTATCAGCAGAAAAAGAAAAAGCATATAAGGAATATATAGCAAAGACCCCCTATTAATTTAGGGGGTCTATTTTTTAAGGAGTGATTAAAAATGCAAAAGGAATACAAACTTAAATTTCCAAACTGGGTAAATAATGAACGCATTTACCCGATGTGTTTATCAAATGATTTTGACGGTTTGCTTTCATGTAAATTATTAGAAATGATAAATGGCTATTATATTCTATATTTTTATGATTTTAAAGGGTTATATTGTCATTACTATTGGAGAAAGGAAAATTTTGTAGGTATTGATATTGATTTAGTTAATGGGATGTGCTGGGGAAATCATGTAACCCCTATATTTAATTCCAATAGTGCAAATTTAAATGTTATAGAAAAAATAACTAATGAAAATTATACAAAAAAATATGCAGGAAGTACTGCATTACAAATATGGTCTTATTATGATATTCCTTTACCTGATAATGAGGAGGCAAAGATGATATTACTTACAATAGATTGTTTTTATAAAGGATTTTATATAAACGATTTTAGAGAAACACAAATAAATTATTGTGAGATTTTGGAGTTCCCAGAATTAATAGATTTAATAAATAAATATACGGAAAATGATTTTAGAAAAATAGAAAAAAAATACAATATTTTCGGGAAAATATTTATGCAACCTAATGGAAAATTAAATTCCATTATAAGATTAGCAGAATTATCAAAAATTTTCAAGGTGGATTTTACGTTACCTTATTTTAGATTTGATAAAGTAAAAACCTTTATACGAAAAAAACATAAAGGAAGTAATTTATTTGATTTAACAAATGTATTTAGTAGTGCAATGACATATAAAAATCGTACTGTTTATTCTGTTGAAAATGTATTGTGTAGTGAAAGTAAAGTATGCTAAAATTTGTAAGGGAAGTAATATTATTTTTGTATTAAATGGAGAAAGGAGTAATTAATATAGTGAATGCATATATACTGCATGAAGATGAAGCAGGTAATATATATATTTGCAAGGTACTTAACAGGTATGAGGATAAAGAAGAAGCAATTAACGTATTGGCGAGATTATTAACCAAAAAAATAACAGAAAAACAGTTATTAAAAGAATTTGAGAGAAAAAAGATTGAAGAAGATAAAAATAATTGAGAGAGGGCTTTAAAAAAATCTCAATATATAAATAAAAATAACTTTTTATCTGTTCGCATCCTTTCTCCATCCCGTACTTATTTTTTACGCACAATCCACCACACACAAACAAATGTCCACACGAGAATTACGCCTTAAACATGCCCTTCTTTTTGCCCATATATTATTATCCTACCACCCCTTTCAAAAAACCCGCCTTAAAACACAAAAATTATATCGTAAAAAACGGATAAAGCAGTAAAATCAAGGGTTTGAGGCACTTATTTTTCAACATGCGTATAACGGGCATTTTTACTGCATTTGCGGGCATTTTGTATATTTTTTTCGTACACATATATATACATTTATGCTTATATTGAAAATGCCAAGAGCAGGTATAAATGCAAAGGAAAGTAGATATTTAGCTAAGTAAGTGTAGTAAGTACATGTACATAGCTAAATATAATACTAAGTACATGTATATATGAATTCCAGGTGAAACAAATATAAGTGCATAGTAAATACATATACACATAAACAAATGCAATATAATAACTAAGTACATGTACTATAAATAAATGCACAGAAAAGCAAGTATATAGTTAAACATATGTACAGGTAAAATAAATGCACAAGAAAACAGGTATATAGCTAAATACAAATGCATAAAAAAGAAGGTACATAGCTAAATATAACACTAAGTACATGTATATATGGATTCCAGATGAAACAAATATAAATACAATATAAAACAAGTACATAGTAAATACATGTACATATAAATAAATGCACAGGTAAAGCAAGTATATAGCTAAATACAAATGCACAGAAAAGCAGGTGTATAGTTAAATAAATGCACAGGAAAACTGGTATATAGCTAAGTACATGTACATATAAATCAAGTGTATAGTTAATTAAATGCAAAGAAAAGTAATGTACAGTTAAATAAGTATGTTAAGTACATGTACAGGTAAATAAATGCACAAAGAAGCAAGATACAGCGAAATAAGTGTATAGGGAAACAGGTACAGCGAAATAAGTAATTTAGTGGGAACAATAAATAGAAATATATTATATTCCTCTTTATCGTTCCCACTTTTCTCTTTGCATTTATAAAAAAAAGAAAGGGGGTAGTAGGGGGAAATTCTTTTCCCCCTACTAAAGAAAGAAAAGAAAAGAAAAAGTAACAAAAAGAAAAGAAAAGAAAGAAATATATATTTTTATTTTTTTTATTTTTTATTATTAATTGATTATTAACACTAGTACATGTACTTATAATGCTGTACACTTATTACTATGTACTCGTATTCCCTGTACATGTATTCTCTGTACTCTTATAGAACTAAGTACTTGTATAGAATAATACCTTTATAGAACTAAGTACTAGTATAGAATAATATACTTATAAAAAAGTGCACTTATAGAACTAAGCGCATATGTATAAAAGTACTTTGTAGAACTAAGTACATTTGTAGAAAAAAGTACTTGTTTAGAATAATGCAATTGTAGAACTAAGTACCTTTATAGAAAAGTGCACTTGTAGAACTAAGTAATTGTATAAAATAGTATTTTTATAGAATTCTTTTATTATTTTTGCTCTTATTCTCTTTCTCTATGAACGTATTATATGCACTCTTATAACTTTACATTTTTAATCTCCATACATTTGGTAATATATAATAGTATAACTTTATATTCTTATAAATAAATATACTTGTATTGTTAATACTAACTTTAAAATAAGTTGCTGATTATTATTAATTTGCAATGGCATTATAATTAAGTGAAGATGGATATAGGGTATATTCATTGGATGAATTAAAAAATCTTTTAAAGGGACAAAATATCACTTTAAAAACTTTAAAAGGAAAAATAGTAGTTACTATTGGCAATCAAAACATTATTATTCCCAACAGGGAATTGCATCTTTTTACTTGTTGTGCTCTTTTACGTGTAGGTATATCAGCATCTTGAAATTTATATTTTTAAGATATATAATAAAATTAATAATATTTTCCTTATTTTGGGAAATCGAGGAGATGAAAATATGCAGAAAGAAAGATTGTTAAGTGCAGTTGAAGAATTTTCAAAAGTGGTTGAGGAATTTGGGAATGACAGGGGTTACAGTATGCTTGAAATGTTGTTAATAATGACATTCTTGATTAAAACTGGAGTACATGTAGTAAGTAGACGGGTATTGGGGCATGAAATTAATCACAGAAAAGTTGAAAAATTTATAGACGGTCTTTATGCAAAAATGAAAAGTCCACAAAGTGCGGATGAAGTCCTACAGTATTTAAGTGGGCTTTCAAATATTTTGTTTGATGGATTATCAAATGTTCAAGAACAATTAGAGGAGGATGAGGAAGGAAAATAATATGATAACTTTAGAAATACAGAAAGAATTGGAGGAATTGATAGAAAAATTTAATAATACTGATAGGGATACTATAAAAATGAACTTAAAGGAAAAATTTGTATTATTTAAAATAAGAACGGGGTTAAATTATGGGGATGTTGCAAGGGTTTTGGGTTTATCTAAAGTTACAGTTTCAAAAATGTTGCAGTTGCATAGTTATTATAAACCTGATTTTATTACGGCGTTAAAAGTATGTAATTTACTTGGGTGTACTATAGATGAACTTTTGAAACCTGTAGAAGTTTATAAACCGCCAAAAGAGGGTAACAAGTGGACGCTTGAAATGCAAAAACAATTTATTAAAGATTTTGAGGAAATGGATATAATAGAAGTTGCTGAAAAATATGAGATTTCTCCCCGTTCGGCAGTTGAGTATTACAGATATTTTTCAAGAGAATTGAAGTAAAAAAGGGGGGGAGGTTTGATGGCAGAATTTATAGTGCTTTTACAGTGGATTGTTGCTATTTTTTGCTTTATATATGGAGTTTCATTAAAGTCAAATAAATAATAAGCGGATTTAATGGAATGCCGTCAAAATTAAGTTATTTATTAAGTGAAGTTTATTTAATAATATAAAAACAGATTATGCCTTGTATAAAATAATAAAATGAGATATAATATAACAATAAATGAAGATAAAAAAAAATGAAAGAAAGGAGTTTATGCCTTTGTATAATGAAGAATTTAAAAGAGGATTTCTTTGGTCAATAAAAGGTAAAAAAGAGTTATATAAAACAGCGGAGAAAATATTTGAAGTTGCCAAAGAATATGAAATGGTGCTGGGGAAGGACTTATACCAATTTGAACCTGATGAAATAGAGAGGGTTATAAAATCTTATGTGCATGGTGTAGGGATTACAGCAATAAAAATGGCAATATCGGCTTTACTGCAATATTTTGATTATGCAAAGAAGAATAAGAAGGTGAATATAAATCCCATGATTAAGTATGATTACTTGGGTGACTACAAACATTATCTTGATGAAACCACAATAATTGCAAATATTATTACAGAAGAAGAATACAGGTATATAATTAATAATTTATATAATCCCATAGATGCGTGTATAATTGCGTTAATATGGGAGGGGTTGGAATTTGAAGAACTGCGTAACCTGAAAATTAGCGATATAGATTTGGAAAAGGGTATAATTAATTTGCCAGACCGTATATTGCACATGCCCGATTATTTGCGTGAATTAGTTTCAGACGCTATAGAAGAAGATTTTTATGTAAGGGAAAATGGAAATGGGAAAAAATACAGATTGGCATATACAGGTTATTTGGTTAGAATGGAGTTGCGGGGCAATAATGTAGAACCAGTTGTAAATCCTAACGTACTTTCGTTTAAAATAAGAAGAATAGGTGAAAGTTTAGGATATGAAAATTTGAATTATCAGTGGATTAGAAAAAGCAGTATAATAAATTTTGTTTTAAAAAATGGAGAAGATTGGGAAAAGATAAAAGATAAATATGGATATAATATTAAACCTGAAGATATAAGATATTTTATAAGCCCATATTTAAAAATGTTAAAAGGGGAGTAAATTTTATCTTTTTAATTACAATATAATAATGAATGAAAATATAGATAAACAAAGGAGGGTAAGTAAATGCAAATTGCAAATTATTTGATATATAGAGATTGTAGGCATTTTGAATTAATACAAAATAAGAATATAGCAGAATTACAAGAAATAATTAAACCTGCTCCTATAAAATTCAATAATCATGATGAGGTGTACGATTATTTAAAAAAACAAGATTTAAGGCAATTTTTAGGTATAGATAGTAGCAAAAAAATGTTTAAATGTATATTTCATGATGATGAAAAACCTTCAGCAGAAATATTAATAAATAAAGATACTGAACATCAAATTTACTATTGTTTTAGCTGTGGATTTAAAGGTACAATTATTCAATGCGTAGAGAAAATTCAAAATACAATAAGAGTGGACGCATTAAGATATTTAAGAAAAGTTTTTAGAGTAGAATATAAGGAAATCGAATGGCAAAAAAGACAAAAAGTAATAATTGAAGAAAATATGCATTTTATTTTTAGCGATGAATTTAAAGAATTATATCCTGTTACATATAAACTAATAAAGCGTTATATTAATGATTTATATGTTATACTTGATTACGCAAAAGAACATGTATATACTGAAAATTTTGCTGATGATAAAAACAATGCTTTGTTTTTTGCAAGTATAAGGTATATTTCTAAATTATGCAATTGTAGAAGTTTTCAAAGAATGAATGATAGAATAGCATTATTTACATTCTTAGGATTATTGACAAAGTTAACGAAGGATCAAATACCCTATTTTTTACTCGAGAACGCATTAAAACATGCAAAAGGGAAAAATATGATTACCTTCTTTTCAATACCTTCATACTCTCACGATGTATTAAGTAAAGCAGAAGAAAAATCAAAGTTATGGAAAAAGAAAAACTGCACTATGAAAGGTATGTCTTATGAAATGATTTTAAGAAATTTTGGATATAATGAAGCAAATAGAGTATATCCTCAAATGCAGGCAAAGGAGATTACAGAAAAAAATAATGAAACTGCTATGAAATTAGAAAAGACAATACTTGATATGGTATATACAAAAGGATATGCAACAGAAAAAGATGTGTTAGAAATAGTAGGGAAAAGTAAAGAAACAAATTTGAAGAAAATATTAAATGAGGTATTAGAAAAGTATGAGCTTAAAAGAGTAAGGGTTAATAAAGAATTAAAAGAAAAATTTAAAATTAAAAATAAGGGATACCCCTTTTTAATAATTCTTAAATAAGAAAAATCTTTATGGAGTAGGGAGGGGGATGAGTACACGTAATTTCGCAATATTTTGAATATAAATAATTTTTAATAACCCCCCTAATGCAATCTTTATTTTTCCTTTTCTTCGCTTTAAAAGATATATTTAGGGATAAAATAATATTTTATTTGGACAAAATATTCCAGGGGTAAGAAGGAATTTTATAAAATATATCGAAATATAATAAACAAAGAGGGCAAGTCCGATATCCCTGAATAAGTCGCAAAAACCGTTGTCTGAAAACCAATAAAATAAAGCATTTCAGGCGGAAGTAGCTCAGCGGTAGAGCATCGGCTTCCCAAGCCGAGGGTCGCGGGTTCGAATCCCGTTTTCCGCTCCAAAGAAAATAAGGGTTCTGGCATTGTAAAATGTGTCGGAGCCCTTTTTTATTGTCTTTTTACATGATTTCTTCTCATTAGACAAATGCAAGAAAGCAAAAATTTTTTCAATTAAGAAGGAAAATAATTACATTGTGTCGAATATAACAAACCTGTATTATTTATATTTTTTCAAGAACTTGTAGGGGTAATAATAATAGCCCAAAAACATAATAATGGAGGTATGAGTTATATGAAAAACAGTTTTTTATTTTTGGCAGCATTGATGTGTATAATTCCCATTATAATTTTTTCTGTTTTTCTTGTATTATTTGGTGTAACAATAAATAAGGTTTTATTTCCCTTTTTGTTAACATTGATTTCTGCAATTATAATTAATATGGGTTTTTTAGGGATATTAGTAAAACCTTTAAAAAAGCTTTCTGCTGTTATCCAAGATTTTCATTCTGGAAAGGTTACTGTTATTAATGAATTATTTAAGATGAAGGGTTATTTTGAGTTCTTATTTGAGCCGATATCTCGTATTTTTAAGAAAATATTAAGTTTAATTGGAAGTATAGAAAAAACGTCCCAGCAAATAGATTATTTTTCTGGAATATTCACTAATAATATAAGACATATCAGTCTTGCAGCGGAACAAATAGCAAATTCAATTAATGAAATTGCATCAGGAGCAACTAAGCAGGCGGAATCAGCTCAAGCAATGTCTCTTAATATGGGCGAGTTAAATACCCTTTCTGACAATATAGCTAACGAGACGAAAAAAGGTACGGAAGGATTAGATAGGATTGTCGAAAAAGCTAAGGAAGCAAAAATTGTGTTGAATAACCTTATTGATGGTTTGGAGTTTTCTTTGAAAACGAGCAGGGAATCATCAAAAATGATGGAACGTTTGGAAGAATTGACAGTAAAAATCAACGACTTTGTTGAGGTAATTACGGAAATTGCAGGTCAAACCAATCTTTTAGCTTTGAATGCTGCAATTGAGGCAGCAAGAGCGGGGGAACAGGGTAAAGGTTTTGCTGTAGTTGCAGGGGAAATAAGGAAACTTGCGGAACAATCTGGTAATGCAGCAAAGGAAATAAAAGAGCTTTCCTTTAAAATAAAAGAAGAGTCACAGCTTACAGTAGAACAGGTAGAAAAAAGTGTTGCTACGGTTGATGAGAATATAGTAAAAGGTCGGGATTCCCAGAAAGCTTTTGATGAAATAATAAATGAAATAAACGTTTTAAGAGATGCAATGCACAGGATAAATGATTTAACTGTAGAACAAGTGAAAAAGGTAAAAAGCATTTCCGAAGCTGTGGACGAGCTGGCGGCGGTTTCTGAAGAAACAGCTGCAAGTGTTGAAGAGATTTCTGCTTCAACTCAAGAACAGAAAAGTTCTATTGATTTAATTGTTCAAGATGCTGAAAGAATATTTTCAATGGCAGAAGAACTGAAAGGGATTTCTGAAGTCTTTACTGAAAACTTTACAATCGGCGAAGAACACAACAGATTAATAGAAAAAACGAAAGAAACGATTTTAACTTTGGCCCAAAAGGATTATATAATATCTACCAATATTGAAAGACAAAGACGAGAATTTAGGGAGATATTAAAGAATATGCCTTTTTTGGCAAATATTTATACTGCAAACGACAAAGGGAATTTAATTTATAGTGCCAAAGAAGAGTTAATTTCAAAAAATTATGCTTTTAGGCAGTGGTATCGAGAAGCAATAAAAGGGAATATATATGTATCTAAACCCTATTTATCTGGTACGAATAACCTTTGCGTTGCAGTATCGGCCCCGATTAAAAATGAGAAAGGAAATGTAATAGGTGTTATAGGAGCTGATGTGTATTTGATTTAAGAGAGAGGCTAAAAGCCTCTTTTTTTTTTTAAAAAAACTATTTCTAAGCAGGAATTTTTAATTTTATAGAGAATACAATATAATAGAAAGACTCATCATTGATGAGGAGGACAAATAATGAAAGATCCTTATAAAGAAGGGATGTTTAAAAAGAACCCATATGCCAAAAAAAGGCCTGTAAAAGGGGTCATCAAAGTAGTGTTAGAGGGGGTTTATGAAGAAAGGGGATTAAATCTCATTGTTCAACCTTCAAGGTGTTTGTTAAAAAACGAAATTCATGAATTAATACTAACTACTGAAGAAGCAAAACCTGGCGATAAGGTAAACAAAATTGCATATTTAGGTTTTTTTGAAGTGACTGAAGGTTCTGTTGTTGTCTTTCAGGATCCTGTCAAAATTGGAGGTAAAAAAGTAGGAATTATTGCAGGATTTGATGAGACTCATTCTCCTAACCATTACAATATTGTAGTAAAGGGGGATGAACTTATATCGGGGAAGGATAGATTAATAGAACTTGATATGGAAGTGGAAATAGGATAAAAAACTTTTTTTAAGAAAAAATATAAAAAAATTTTAAAGGAGGATCTAATATGCCTAAATTTAAAAAGAAGTTTGAAATGTACCGTTATCTTCAAATGAATATCCCGAATATTTATGCCGAAGCAAGAAAAGCTGCAGATGAAATAGGAATTCCAGCGGAACTGCGTGGAAAATTTGGACTAACTGGTGCAATTTCGGGCTGCCCCTCGCCTCTTACAAAAAAGGTCAGAGAAGCCTTGGACAAAGGAAGCACAGAGGTAATACCCCTTGCAAAACTTGTAGATGAAATAAGAACGTTAATAAAAGACGTCTATGGTGATGAGTATGATGCAGCACCTATAAACACCTGTGAAGCAGGACTTTGGGTTACATTTGATGTGCTTTTCACACCGCCCATGCAGGGAAGAGGAGATAACTATTTAGCAAGGTACATTATACCTTATGAAAAACACCTGCACCATCACGGCGGATATGGGAGGCCTTTCCCGCCAAAATTCAAGGATATATTTGCTGATAGGGGCTGCACAGCAGGGGAGCTTGGTTTTTACGGCAAAAGGCAGAACAACTTAAGCGAATACATCGTACCGCTTATAGGAGCCGATTATTCCGTTCATGGAATAAAATATCATCCTGTAATATTATTGACCAAAGTAGATCCTGAAGCCTCTGCAAAGAAAATAAAGGTAGTTGCAGAAAGACATGCAACAATGCTTTCGGGTATAACTTCCTTAGGATATGATACCCCCGGATACGGTTATGGAGTAAAAGACGCTGACGGCACGCCTGTGCTTCAAAAGAGGCTCGCAGAAATAGCTCATGAATACGATGTGCCTTATGTAATAGACAACGCTTGGGGTGTGCCCTTCATAGGACACGATATAAGAAAGAGCGGTGCAGATGTGGTGATTTACAGCATGGATAAAGCCAGTGAATCAACCACAGCAGGTTTAATAATTGGTAAAGAAGATGTGATGGTTCAAATAAGAAGGGCATTAGGATACCACGGCGATAGGTACGGTACGACAGCCTCTTACGGGAAAGCAGCCTATGTAACCAACGATCCGGGTAAGGAAGCACTGCTCGGTATGATTGCTGCATTAAAAGAACTAAGAGATAATCCGGAGGAACTAACAAAGCCAGTGGATGATCTGTATGAAGTTGTAGTAGAAGAATTCGAACAAATCCATCCCAAGATCAAAAAGGGACTGATTATAACAAAGTCGTATAACAGCAGGGCAGTTGAAGTAAACTACGAAAATACTTGGACGAAAGACGAATTTGGTCTTCCTATTTTCTCAATAGAAGATATGTATGCAGGTACAAATATATTCCAAAGCGGTGTTTCTCAAATGGGTGTAATACCTACTGTAGCTTATGATGCGAACATTTTCATTTCGCCAGGTCTTGGAACCACAGATGAAAATGGTCAATTAATCAAAGATAATGCAAGATATGCTGTAAGGGCTTTAGTAAAGTTAATGGAGATTGTTGCAAAATACAGCGGATATCTCGATTAAATTTTTAAAAGGGGTTATATATTATGGCTGGAGTAAAAAGGAAAGTCCTTCTTGCTCCGCTTGACCCCGTCCATGATATTGGTCTTAAAGTGATTAAAAGGGGGTTGGAGAATGCAGGGCATGAAACTATTCTCCTTCCCCCTGACCTTACTCAAGAGGAAGTTATAAAGGCAATAATTGAAAACGATGTGGATGTTGTATTGATAAGCAGGACGCTGGGTTACGGAGTAGCGGAGATACTTGCACGATTTATAGATTTAGCTGAGGCTGCAGGTATTAGAGATAGGGTAAAAATAGGAATCGGCGGAATGGCTATAAAACCTGAGATTGCAGCCGAACTCGGCTTTGATGCGGGATTTGGCCCGGGTACTACAGTAGAGGAAGCTATTGCCTTCGTAGAAGGAAGGGAATACGTACCTATAAACTATACTAAGGAGAAGGAAAAAGTCGATATCACAAAGGGGTATAAATATACATTCAAAAACAAAGCCATAGAAAACCTGCTTTTAAAAATTACGGATGGAATTTTAGATTATGTAAAGGACTTATCTTCTCCTGGTGTTAAAAGGGCTGAAATAAGGGAAAAAATCCTTGACGAGGAAGATGAAACAAAGAAAAATATTCTGCGCAAAGAATATGCAGCTTACTGTGATGAATTAATAAAGGCCTTTTATGAAAAGGGCAGTATAAAAAGTAAAACCCGGTTTTTAACGAAAGAAGAAATAATATCATTGGATGAATACGTTAAGAGAACCAATGAAAACATAGATATTGCAAAGCTGCAGCATGTAAAAGGCAATCCGGTGGTATTTACTCAGTACGGTACCGGCTGCCCCTTTATGGACATAGCCCATATAAAAGTTTGTGAAGGGTGGGGAGCAGACGGTGTAGTGCATTTCGACCCTTCATGGGGAGCCAGGGCAGAAGGGTTTTACGAAGGTTATATTACTCACGAGGAAGATGGTTCTGTTATTACTTATGAAAATTTAAGAAAGATAAAGGACTCTCTTTTGCCGTACACCCTTTGGCAGGTAAGGGCGCATAGAGGATTAAATACAGCCGAAACCGTACTTTTGGCTGGCAAACTCGGTGCCGACCTCACAAAAATAAATATTGCTTACGGTTCCTTAGGAGGGGGTACCGATCCCGAAAGATTGACGGTTGATGCGGTAGCAGCAATAAAGTATGCGGCAAGATTTAACATGCCCTTTGACGTTGTAACCAATGAGGAACTCTGCGGAGTACCTGCGTATAAAGCTTTTGCGGGCATGCTTATAACAGTGATGCTCGGGATAAGGCTGGGTGCAAAACCCATTCTTCAACCCTTGTTCTGTTATTCTCCCGAGGTAATGATAAACGGAAGGATGGAAAATAACTATGTAGATTTCAATGCAGCAAAGATAATGGCATTAAGGGAGATCATAGATGCCCCCATTTGGTGTGGTGCTCCAATTGGATTCCTTACACAAACTGAAGATAGGGTTCAATCATCTTTAAGCACTGCTCTTCACGCTTCACTTGCTTCTTCCCTCGGTGTGGATGCTATAACCATTGCTTCTGCTGATGAGGCGTATTCAGGAGGGCCCATTTCCGCTGCCTCAAGAGTAGATACCTTAAGAGCTGTACAATCGGCTTTCAGATTTTTTGGTAGTTCTTCAATTTCACCTACTGAAAATGCTTCAAAATGGGCAAAAGAATTGGTTGAAGGCATTGAAAAGGTCCTTTACCAAGTCTCGGTTTCGGAAAGTTTTGTTCAAGCATTGTACGATGGTGTGCTGGGGAGCAAGGAAGATGGTGCTTACCCGGGCAGAGCAGGGCGCAACACAACCTTTCGGTAGAAAATACCGAAAGGTTTTTGTATTTATATACGAAATTTTAAAGGAATAAGGCAATATATGGGGAATATAATTAAGTACGATAAATTTTTAATATTTTGATAGGAGAGGTTTTGATGAAAAGAAGGTTTTGCTTTTTTGTTGCAGTACTTTTATTTTTATCCTTTGCTGTTTTATCTTTATATGGGTTTTATTTTTCGAAACACTTAAAACAAGAACCATTGCCTTTTATAAGAGATGCCACGAGGTACGAATTAGAAGGCGAATTTTTTCCTGAAAAAAGGGTTTTTTCTGGGAAAGAAATAGTGTATTATAAGAATAACGAAAAGGATCCATTAAAGGAGCTTTTTTTCCACGTTTATCCCAATGCCTTTAGTGCAGAAGAAACAGCTCCTTTTACTGCTGATGAAATGAGTCTTGCTTATCCTGAGGGTTTTTCAAAAGGTGGAATAACAATTAAAAAGGTTGCTGAAGACAATACCCCCCTTATTTTTAAAGTAGAAGGTACACTTTTAAATGTGAGCTTAAAAAGAGAGTTAAAGCCTGGTGATGAGATTAAGCTTTCTATAGAATTCGAAGTATTGCTCCCAAAAAGCCCGGGGCGTTTTGGATATTACAAGAGGACGTATAATTTCGGGAATTGGTACCCCATACTTTGCGTTTATGATGAAAAAGGTTGGCACAAGGACCCTTACTACAAAATTGGCGACCCCTTTTACAGCGATATAGCCTTTTATAAGTTTATCCTTTATGCACCGCCGGATTACAAAATAGCCTCTACAGGCAGAATAATTGAAAAAAAAGAGGAGAATCACAGGACAAAATGGGTTATCGAGAGTGGCCCTGTGCGTGATTTTGCCTTTATTTTAAGCAGGGAATTTGAGATGTTAAAAGGAAATGTAGGGGAAATTGAGGTTATTTCCTATTATTTTAAAGATGACAGAGAAAGCGGAGCAAAAGCATTAGAAATCGGCAAAAAGGCCATAAAATATTTTAGCGAAATCTTTGGGCCTTATATTTACGATACATATTCCGTTGTAGCTGCAGATTTTTATATGGGAGGTATGGAGTATCCCAATCTGGTATTAATTGACAGGAATCTTTATAAAAATAAAGACAATATTTTATTAGAATATGTGGTTGTCCACGAAACCGCCCATCAATGGTGGTACGGGATTGTGGGAAATGATGAGGTAAATGAGCCTTGGCTTGACGAAGCATTGGCTGAATACTCCACTGTGAACTATTTTGAAAAATACTATGGGAAAAGGCAGGGTACGGAAATTTACGAAAACTTTATTTTAAATCCCTACAAATTCTACGAATTATCAAGAAAGACCGGTCCTATCCTTCGTCCTTTGAATGAATTTATAGATTGGAAGGAATACGATGCTGCGGTTTATAAAAAAGGCGCTATAATGCTTAAAGAGCTTGAAAAGAGGATAAGCAAACAAAAATTTATAAATGTTTTAAAAAATTACTACAAACAAAACCAACTAAAAAATGCCACGACAGAGGATTTTATTAAAGCAGTAAACGGTACATCGGGGACTGATTTTAGGGGCTTAATTTATCAAATGTTGAAGGAAGAGGGGGAATTAGAACAGGCTGCTTAAAAATATTGAATTTTTAAAAAGGGGGTATCCTTCTGAATAAAGAAAGCAAAAAAGGGCTTTTACTTGCAATTTTAGGCACGGTTTTTTTCAGCACAAGCCCTATATTTACCCGTATGGTTCACGATATCCCTTCTCAGGAAATTGCATTTTTCAGGATGTTTCTTGGGTCCCTTTTTATTTTTATCGCTGCAAAAATCTACAGTATAAATTTAAGACTTGCAAAGGATGATGTATTGAAATTTACAGCTTACGGCATTATTACGGCGCTCCACTTCCTTTTTTATATCAAATCGGTGATGTACACGACAATTGCTCACTCCCTTAGCCTTGTTTACACAGCACCCATTATGATTACCCTGCTTTCGGGAATTATATTAAAAGAAAAAATTCCAAAAAAGAAATACATTGGTATATTTGTGGTGATTTTGGGAATCATAGTGCTTGCGGGATTTGAACCGCTACTTACAAAAAAGATGATATTGGGAGATGTTTTTGCCCTTCTATCCGCCCTTTGTCTTGCTCTATATTCTTTAGCGGGAAGAAGGGAAAGGGACAGCTATCCTCTTTTAAAATACGTATTTTGGGTTTACTTTATTTCGGCTATTTTTTTATTTATCCTTTCAGCAAAAAATTTTATATTACCAATAAATTTCAACCAGTGGCTACCTTTGATACTCCTCGGATTACTTCCAACTACCTTGGGGCACACCCTTTACAATGCAGGCATACGCTATATACATCCTACTTATGCAAACCTTATTTCTACTCAAGAAGTCACCGGAGGTGTAATTTTAGGAATAATTTTGTTGAAGGAGATCCCTTCACTTAATTCAATAATAGGAATAATCATCATGTTTTTAGGCCTTTACTCAGTCCTTTCGGATGTAAAATAAAAAATTTGATTTAGAAGGAAAAATATGATATATGTAGAATTAAATATTACAATTACATTAAATTTTTGTTACATTTTTGAGAAAGGAGTGGGGGGATGAGGTTAGGGCTCCCTTCCGGGTGGAAAGGCAAAAAACCAATTTTTTTTATAGCACCCTTTATAATTTTGATGTTTGTTTTATTAGCATTGCTTAAAAGCGGTTCTTACATAGTTACGTGTAATGGGAAAGAATTAGGTGGTGTAAAGGATAAAGGAGTTTTAGAAAAGGCAAAGCAAAAACTTACCGATAAATACAAAGAAAAGTACGGCAGCGATATCATCATCGAAGGTGATTTTAATTTCTTACCTCTGAGAAGGGAAAATGTCCAATTTTTGAATGAAGAGGAATTGGCTTTAAAGATAGAAAAAAACGCAAGTATAAAAGCAAAGGCTGTAGCAATTAATATAAACGGTAAAGATGTTGCCTTTGCAAAAAATAAAGAAACAGCACAGAAGGTCCTTGAGGATGTAAAGCGATATTACATAGATTCAGCACCTGGTGATTTGATAAAAATAGAATCCTTAGATGCAGTTAAATTAGAAGAGAAGGCGGTAGATGTAAAGAGTATATTGGGCGAAAAGGAATTAAAACAACTTTTGATCAATGGAACCCCTGAATTAAAAGAATATAAAGTTGCCCAGGGAGATACCCTTTGGGCGATTGCAAAGAAAAACAACCTTTCGATAGAAAAGCTTATTGATGCGAACCCCCACCTTAAATCTGCAGACCGCCTTTCGCCCGGAGATATAATTTACTTAGAAGAAAGGAAACCTTTATTGAACTTTACCGTTGTTAAGAAAATTACATATCAAAAGGCTATACCTTACGATACGATAGTAGAAAAAGATGATTCCATGTGGAGATGGGATCAGAAGGTTAAAACGGAAGGTAAAGAAGGCTTAAAGGAATTAGCTTCTCAAGTTACCTTTAAAAACGGTGTAAAAATAGATGAACAGATTTTAGGAGAAAAGATAATAAAGCAGCCTGTAACAAGGGTTGTTGTTAGAGGCACAAAAAATCAGGTCGCCTTCCGTGGAAGTGGAAGATTTCTATGGCCGCTCACGGGGAATATTACTTCTCCCTTTGGCAAAAGAGGTCGTGACTACCATGAGGGCATTGACATAGGTTCATCTTATGGTACTCCCGTTAGGGCTTCAAACAGCGGGGTAGTGGTTTTTAGCGGCAGAAACGGTGCATATGGTAACCTTGTTATAATAGACCACGGCGGAGGAATTCAAACCTATTATGCCCATTTGAGCTCCATCCTTGTTTCGGAAGGTCAAAAGGTAGAAAAGGGTAGTATTTTAGGAAGAGTGGGAAGCACCGGAAGAACCACAGGTCCCCATCTTCATTTTGAAGTAAGGGTAAACGGTGTGCCCAAAAATCCGATAACATATCTTAACAAATAAGAAGAGAGTAGGCAGGGAAAATCCCTGCTTTTATTTTGGAAAGTATTTAAAAAAAAAAGAGGAGGAATAAAATGCTTAAAGCTGTTGTAATAGGACCGAGAGGAAAGATGGGAAGGCTTATAGTTAAATCCCTTTACGAGAGGAAAAATGCTCAAATAGTAGGGGCGGTTGCGCCGAAAGGAGCAGACTATGTTGGGAAGGATGTGGGGCTCTTATGCGGGTTGGGCAAAGAGATAAATGTGAAGGTGACGGATGACATAGAAAGTGTGATAGAACAATGCAACTCTATTATAGATTTTACCTTTCCTGCAGTTTCCTTAGAGGTACTAAAACACGCTGTATCGCATAAAAAGGCTTTAGTGTGCGGAACCACAGGTTTTAAAAGAGAAGAAAAGGAGGAGTTTATAAAAGCTTCCCAAGAGATACCCATAGTTTTTGCGGGGAATACTTCACTTTTGATAAATCACGTTTATAAAGTATTGGAGTATCTTGCCCAAAATGTTGGGAATTACGCTGACATTGATATAATAGAGATGCACGAACGCTTCAAAAAGGATGCACCCAGTGGGACTTCCCTTGAAATGAGGGAGGTTTTGAAAAAAGCACTTCCAGATAAAAATGTAAATATTCACTCCATCAGAGGAGGAGACGTGCCCAGCACCCATAAAATAATTTTTAATTTATTAGGCGAAAGGTTGGAAATTACCCATCATGCTACCAACTTCCAATGTTTTGCCGATGGAGCAGTACAGGCTGCAGAATATTTGCTTTCAAAGAAAAACGGTTTTTATACAATGAAGGAAGTTTTCGGTATATTCTAATGCTTAATAAGAAATAAAGATTGGAAGGGAAATCGGTTTGAGTGGCGAATATATTTTTAAAGAGGTGGTGGTATTGAAAAACAAGATTTTGGTAGTAGATGACGAAAAGCCCATCGTTGATATATTAAAATATAACTTGACTAAAGAAGGATACGAGGTTGTTGCGGCTTTTGACGGGGATGAAGCTGTAGAAATGGCTTTTGCTGAAAAACCAGATCTTATCTTACTCGACATAATGCTTCCTAAAAAGGATGGCTTTACCGTTTGCAAAATAATTAGGGAAAAAATTTCTTGCCCCATAATTATGCTGACTGCAAAAGGTGAAGAAGTGGATAAGGTGTTGGGTTTAGAATTGGGGGCTGATGATTACGTCACAAAGCCTTTCAGCATGAGAGAACTTCTTGCAAGGGTTAAAGCAAACCTAAGAAGGATAAACTTAAACAGTGAATCAAATTCCCAAAAGGTTATAAGAACTCGGGATTTAGAAATAGATCTTACCAGCTTTCAAGTAAGAAAAAAGGGAGAAACTGTTGAGCTTACCTTTAGAGAATTTGAACTTTTAAAGTTTTTGGCTACGCAGCCGGGGGTTGTCTTTACAAGAGAAAAACTGCTGGAAGAGGTATGGGGTTACGAATACTACGGGGACGTGAGGACGGTTGATGTAACCATAAGGCGTTTGAGGGAGAAAATAGAGGATGACCCCTCTGATCCCAAATACATAATAACAAAAAGGGGCATAGGTTATTATTTTGCAAAATAAAAATGGGGGATCCCGTTTGCTTAAAAGCATTCAAACGAAACTGGTAATTATATATATCCTCTTAATACTCCTCGCTATGGAGTTTGTAGGGGTTTATCTTTTGCAATCTTTGGAGAAGTACCATATAAAAAACTTTTCGACTTACCTAAACGGACAGGCACAGATAATTTCTAACCTTCTTTCGAGGTATTTAAGGGAAGAAAAAAAAATAGAAGAGATTCAAGTGATTGTGAAAGATTATATAAAACAAATTTCTCCTACTGTAGAATGCATGCTGGTTCTTGATGATAAATATACTGTAATTGCTTCAACTAATGAGGAATTATACCCGATGGGTAAAAAGGTAATTCAACCTGAATTGATAAAAGCGTCCTTTGGCCAGGTAGGAGAAGAGATTAGAATGGATTCAACTAAAGGGGCAAGGTACGAATATTTAGCTTATCCAATAAAGGATAACAACCGCGTATTAGGAATTGTATACCTAATTTCTCCAATGGAAAGTATTTACGACACTTTAAATGAAATTAAGACCATCCTTTTTACTGCTACGCTAATAGCCTTACTTATTACAGGGTTTTTGGGTTATTCCCTTTCAAAAACGATTACTGGCCCCATTCAGGAAGTTACCAATAAAGCTGCACTTTTAGCAGAAGGCAATTTTGACCAGAAAATTGAGGTAAAGTCTAAGGACGAAATCGGGAAGCTCACGGAGATGTTTAATTTCCTTGCAGGGAGATTGAAAGAAACCTTGGAGCAGATATCTGAAGAAAAAAACAAGATGGAAGCTATTTTCAAAAATATGGCAGATGGAGTTATAGCCCTTGACAAGGATGGAGAAGTAATTTATGTTAATCCTGCCGCCTTCAGGTTGCTTGAGATAGAAGAGGAAAATTCTTATGAAACCTTAGGTCAAAGATTAAGAGAAGACCTTAAGCTAAATTTAAAAAATGAAATGGAAGCACAAAAGGATTTAATGGTAAAAATAAACAACTCTATACTAAAGGTTATAATAGCTCCAATGAAAAGAGAGGATAAGAGCGCAGGTTTTATTCTCATCCTGCACGATATAACTAAAGAACAAAAACTGGAAGAAATGCGCAGGGAATTTGTGGCCAATGTTTCCCATGAGCTGAGGACACCTTTGACAACAATAAAAAGTTATACAGAAACACTACTTGACGGAGCCTTAAAGGATGACCAGGTTTCATGGCAATTTTTGAATGTCATTAATGAAGAGGCTGACAGGATGACCCGTATTGTAAACGATCTGTTAGAACTTTCAAGACTTGATAATAAAGAGGTGCGCTTTAACAAAAGTGCCATAAATTTAGCTTATGTTTTGGGCTCGGCTGTTTCGAAGATGAGGGTAAATGCGGATAAAAAAGGCGTAAAACTCTTTTGGGAAATAAAGGAAGATGCGCCTCTTTGCTTTGCCGATTCGGATAAAATGGAGCAGGTATTTCAAAATATCCTTTCAAATGCCATAAAATATACGCCGAGTGGAGGAAGTATTACGGTAAGGCTATGGGACGAAGATAATTACGTCTTTACTTCAGTTAAAGACACCGGCATAGGCATACCAAAAGAGGATTTGCCTCGTATTTTTGAGAGGTTTTATAGGGTGGATAAGACAAGGAGCAGGGAATTCGGAGGTACAGGCCTCGGGCTTTCCATAGCAAAGGAAATTGTTAAGGCTCATGAAGGTGAAATTGAAATAAAAAGTGAAGTGGGGAAGGGTACAGAGGTAATCGTGAAGATCCCCGCAATTGTGTAATTTAAAATTAACTTTTGTGTAATATAAATGTAATAAAAAAGGATTAAACTAAAAACAGAAATATATATAAAAGGGTGTTATTTTATGAAGAGATTCGGGATGATTTTAGCCCTAAGCCTGTTCATTCTATTACTTCTGTTTACTACCACTGCGTTGGCGGAGGAGAATTTTATCATCTTTAAACCTGCTGAAGATTCAACTTCAGAAAAAATTCTGCCTATATCAGGGCAAACGGAACCCGACTCAGTTGTTGTGATTTATTTAAATGGAGAAAAGAAAGAAGTTATATCGGTTGGTGCATCGGGAATTTTTGCTACACAGCTTGAGCTCGAAGAAGGGATAAACAAAATCGTCTTTAAAGTTACCTTTCCTTCAGGAGTTACAAAAACCTTTTCCAAAAAAGTTCTTCTAATTAATGAAGAACAAATGAGTGCCAATATCCTGCAATTGATAAAAGCAATATTAATACTGAAGTAAAAGGCGGTGCTTATGTGAAGAAAGACGGGTTTAATTTTCTTGTTCTCCTTCTTCTTGTATGCACCAGCCTTTTTCTTTCTTATATGACCTGGTCCCAAATCTCCTACGGTCCCGTTAAAAAAAGCTTCGAGCTTATCGAAAATAGACCTGTGAACATAGAAGAATTTTTAAAGCCGGGGAAAATTATAGTGAACTTTGGACAAAATGTACATACGGTATTGAACCCTGCAAGCCCATTTCTTGACGAAGCCTGGGGATATTTAAAAGGCCTTTTAGAAAAAAGCAGTCCCTTAAACCCGGCAGTTTCTACCTCTAATTATGATGCTATGACACAAAAAAGAGGAATGGAATTCGTATTTGATGTTCCTCTTCCTTATTCTTCTGTAAAGAGTTTATTGAATATTAAATCTGATTCGGCATCTATAAAAGAAGAACAGAGGATTTCTTCAGTGGTAATTTCGGAAGAGGATGGACTTTCAGTTTTTTTAAAGGGTGAGTCAGGGGAATTTTTTAAAATTGCAAATACAAAGGACTATGCCGAATTTATTGCACTTTTAAAAAAAATGAAGGACAGCAGGGCACCTTTATATACCCTTCTTCCAAAGACCAACCTTTATATAAAAGTTGCAAAAGATATTTATATTTCTCTCGAAAATCAGGAACTTCCCGTATACAGGGTAAAAGATGTCAAAAATAGTTATCAAAACATTGCTCCCAAGTTTTTTCCTGATTTTACCATAGCAAGAAGGATAGAGGAAAAAGATGGAGCTGTCATTTTTACCGATGGCACGAGGGGCCTTAGAATATTTCCCCGGGGTATTATAGAATATACAAGACCCCTTTTTAAAGAGCAAAAGTCGAAAATCAATTTTCAGGAAGCCCTTACGACAGCTGTTAATTTTATAGCAACACATGGTGGATTTCCAAAAAGTGCTTATCTTCATTCTTTCAAGATAAACAACCAGGCCATTACCTTTGTGCTAAGGGAAAGACTGAATGGTCTTCCTTTAATTAAGGCAAAGGATTATATTGTGGTTACTGTTGAGGATAATCAAGTGACCTACTATTATAGGTGGTTTACTGAGGGTGAAAAAATTGAAGAAAGATTAACCCCTATTTCCCCTATAAAGGCAATTGACACAGTGGTGAGCTTAGGAAAAATCAAAGAAATAGACGATTTATACCTAGGCTATGCGGAAAAGGATAATTCATATATCCCTATTTGGGTCTTAAAAAGCGATAAAGGAGAATTTTACGTAGATGCAGCAGAAGCAGCGGAAATAACCTTAAAACCAGTCGGAGATGATTTTTGATGGATTGGAAAAAAGCAGTAACCATTTTGATAGCATCATTTTTTTTGTTAAACGTTTTTATGGTGGCTAATCTTTACCTTAGAGATGTGTATAATAAAAAAATTACCAGTTTGAATACATCACAAGAGGTTTTAAAGTTTCTAAAAGAAAAGGGGATAACTGTAAAGGAAAAACTTCCTACAAAGGGGATAGAAACTTTCTGGCTTGAAGTCATGCCTGTAGAAAAGGTAATAATGGAAGGTTATAATCAGGAAATCAGCCGCGATTTTAAAAATATTGATTTGGACAAGGCCAAAAGGACTGCAGAAAAATTTATATTAGATAAAATAGGAATGCCTTATAATGCATGTTTTTTTAAGGCGGTTTTTGATGATTTAAATGAGGAATATGATGTAGTGTATATTCAGGAATACAAAAATTTTCCGATTTTTAACAGCTTTATTAAGGTGAGGATTTTAGAGAGCGGTAAAATTATCCTTGAAAAAAACTGGTTAGAAATAGAAGGTTTCAAGGGTAAAAAAAGGGAAGTGATTCTCCCCGTTGTGGCTTTGCTCAAGGTTGCTGAATTGAAAGGGCAGGACAATCCTATAGCGGTAAGCAGTATAAAGCAGGGATATTATGCAAAACCTGTTAATGCGGAAAAGTGGCAGATCCCTCCGGTTTGGAGGATAGAGCTGGAAGATGGAGAAACCTTTTACATAAACGGTTATACAGGGGAAGCGGAATAAAAATTAATTTTTAAGCACCAAAAGGTGCTTTTTTATTTTGCGTTTTGGTAAATTTTTAATATAATAGTAGAAAAATATAAAATAAAAAAATTAAAAAAAGGGGAGTTTTTATGGGAAGCAGGGTCTTAAGCCTGCCTTACGGCAGAGGTATGATGGAATTTACAATAGGAGAGGAAAACGTTTTAAGAATAATTGATGGAGGAAATTTCAGTGCCGCTTTGGATGAAGAGGAAGAGATAAAAAAAGCCCTGTCAAATCCTATCAATTCCAAACCAATGAGGGAAATGCTAAAAAAGGGCATGAGGGTAGTGATTATAGCCAGCGATATAACGAGGGTTGCAAAAAATGATGTGGTGGTACCTTTAATAATTGATGAATTAAACCAAATAGGCATACCCGACGAAGACATTACTGTAATAACAGCTACGGGAACCCATAGAAAGCATGAAGAAAAAGAGCTTAAGATGTTGTTTGGAAGGGCATACGGAAAGGTCGATATAATAGATCACGATGCTAAAGATGAAGAAGACCTTGTATATATAGGCAAGACAAAACGAGGAACCGAAGTGTATATCAATAAAAGGGTTTTTAATGCTGATTTTATCATTTTAACGGGGGCAATAAGTTATCACTTTATGGCCGGTTTTAGCGGGGGACGAAAAAGCATATGCCCTGGCGTTTCGGGCTATAAGACTATACAGATGAACCACAAGCTCATGTTGAATTCCGATGAGGAAAAAGGTGGTATCAATCCCAATGTGGGTCATGGGAGGCTGAAAGATAATCCCATTGCAGAGGACATGGATGAGATTTGCGATAAAATAAAACCCGATTTTCTTGTAAACGTAATATTGGATGACAGAGGTAACCTTTTAAAAGTGGTCTGCGGTGATTACAAAGAGGCTTTTTTAGAGGGATGCAGCTTTGCAACTTCATTTTTCAGTGTTTCATTGCCCGCTAAGGCAGATGCTTTGATACTTTCTTGCGGAGGGTTTCCTAAGGATATAGATTTTTACCAGGCCACAAAAGCCATAGAAAATTGGTTGAAAGCTGTAAGAGATGGTGGCTATATTGTTCTAACAGCAGAATGCCCTGACGGCATTGGCCATGAAGGATTTTATGAAATCATTACCCGCTACAGAACGCGAAAGGAAAGGGAACGGGTCCTTAGAGAGGAATTTACTATAGCAAGGGCAGTAGGATATATCTTGACTTTGGGATTGGAGAAAACAAAAATATTGCTGGTTTCTTCTATGGATGAGGATTTGGTCAGGGAAATGGGATTGATACCCATTAAGGATTTAAATAATGCTATCAATTATTTAAAGGACAACTTTAAGCCTGACTTTAAGTCCTATATTGTTCCCCATGCTTCGACAATTGTTCCTTTTTTGGAAAATGATGAAGAAATATTTCCCGGGAAATAAAATTTTGTATTAAATGGGAGGGAAATTTTTTGAAGAGCATTGTCTATTTCGCTGATGCACGCGCAAAAGAGTACGACTATAAATACAGTTTTGTGGCAAAATTTGAGGAAATTTTAAATCGGATAGATTTCAGCTCCTTTATAAAAAAAGATGATTATGTGGCTATAAAAACCCATTTTGGCTCTTACGGAGCCCACAGGATAGTAAGGCCACTGTTTTTAAGAAAAATAGTTGAAAGGGTCAAAAATGTAGGGGGATTGCCTTTTGTTACGGATACTGTGAGGATACCTGGACTTGAATACTTAGAAGTTGCCAACATGGAAGGTATAAACCACCTTTCCGTAGGGGCTCCCGTAATTCTTGCCGACGGCATTTTCGGGAAGGACCAAATAAGGGTAAAATCCGGCCCCATCCTAAAAGATGTGGGGGTTGCCTCTGCAGTATACTACGCTCCTGCTATGATAGTGGTTTCCCACTGCAAAGGTCATATAGGATCAGGTTATGGCGGTGCGATAAAAAATCTCGGAATGGGGGGTATAAGCTGCAAAGACCACTGCGGAAGGGCAGAAAGGGGCAGAATACACTTTTACGAAGGCAAGCATTTGCATTGGTTAAAGGAAAAATGTATAAAGTGCTTAAGCTGTGTTAATGTATGCCCCCACAAGGCGTTGAGATTTGAGGGGGACGAACTAATTATAGAGAAATCTCTGTGCGCAAAATGTGCAAGGTGTGCGAGGGTTTGCAAAGAAAAAGCATTAGAGGTGCCGATAGATGATTTTACATTTCAAAAGGGCCTTGCAGAAGCAGCCTATGCGGTAATTTCTACTTTTGAAAAAGGCAGGATATTATACATAAATTTTATTACCGAAGTACAGCCAGAGTGCGACTGCATGCCTATGGCGGATACACCTATCGTCCAGGACCAGGGTGTGCTGGTTTCCTTTGACATAGTCGCTGTTGAACAAGCCTCCCTTGATATTATAAACAACTCGGAACCCCTCCCGCAATCAAAGGCTTCGGATAAAAATATCAAAAAAGGAGAAAATATTTTAAGAAAAGTCACAGGCAAAGATGCCCAGATACAAATTGATGCAGCCTTTGAACTCGGTTTAGGGAACAAGGATTACGAACTGATAGAAATTAAGGAAAAAAGAGACTAATATTTTAAGGGAGGGGCAAAAAGAATGATAAAAAATATTAGGGCTTTTATTGCAGTCGTACTTATAAGTGCCTTGATAGGGGCGCTTTCCGCCACTTTCGTAACAACAAAGATAATTTATGGAGAAAGGCAAAAGCCTGTAGAGCCACCGGAAAAAACACAGACTTTCACCGTAAAAGAAGCCCCCATTCCTGATATAGCAAGGGAAATTACACCTGCCGTGGTGGGAGTTGTTACTATTTATATAGATTATGATTTCTTTTTCAGAAGGGTCGAGAGCCAATCCTTAGGGTCGGGGATTATCGTTGATAAAAACGGGTATATTCTGACAAATGCTCATGTGGTAGAAGGCTCTAATAAGATAATGGTTTACCTTTACGATGGAAGAAAATTCAGGGCAAAAAAAATTTATGAGGATGGGGAACTGGACTTGGCGGTTATTAAAATTGATGCAGACAATCTGACAGCAGCAAGACTCGGAGATTCTGACAAGGTGGTAGTGGGGGACAGGGCCATTGCAATAGGAAACCCCTTAGGACTTACCCTTCAAAGGACAGTGACAGCAGGGATTATAAGTGCCTTAAACAGGACGATAGCTGTTGGAACACAAAAAAGCATGACTCTTATACAGGATCTCATTCAAACCGATGCCTCTATAAACCCGGGAAATAGCGGAGGCCCTTTGCTTAACGGAAAAGGGGAAGTTATCGGGATAAATACTGTTAAGGCTACAGAAGCGGAAGCCATAGGTTTTGCTATTCCTATAAACATTGCAAAACCAATCATAAATAAAATAATTGAAAAAGGCGGGTTTGAAAAGCCCTACATTGGTATTGAATGTATTGATAGAGAAATGGCAAGGCTTTTTAATATAGATGTTCCTGTAGATGGGGGTATTTACATCGTAAAGGTCCATAAAGACAGCCCAGCCCAAAAAGCAGGAATAAGGCAGGGAGATATAGTATTAAATATAAATGGAGAAAAGCTGACCAAGGTTTCCCAAATGAGGAAAGTGTTGTATACCTTAGAACCCGGACAGAAGGTGAAAATCGTCCTTATGAGGGGGAATGACAAAATCACTACAGAGGTAATAATCGGGAAGGAGTAGTAAAAAGAGGACGATTTGAGTTAAAAAATGGGGAGAGGAGAATAAAATGAAAATTTTTAAAACAGGCTGTCCAAGGGACTGCCTTGGATGCTGTAGCTTAATAGCCTATGTAGATGACGAAGGAAAACTCTTTAAGGTTGAAGGCGATGGCGAACACCCATGGACGCAAGGTTTTACGTGCATTAAAGCAAGAAGTTACCCAGAAATTGTATACAATGAAAAGAGGTTAAAAAAGCCTCTCATCAAAAAGAATGGAGATTTTAAAGAGGCCTCTTGGGATTACGCCTTAGATGTAATATGCGAAAAAATACAGAAGGTGATAAAAGACTATGGGAATCTTTCCATTCTTCATGAATCTTCGGGAGGATCGGAAGCTCTTACCAAAAATATAGATAGGGGTTTTTTTAACGCATTGGGTGGTGTTACCGTAACATCAGGGTCGCTTTGCTGGGGAGCGGGCATAGCCGCACAAAACTACGACTTTGGGGGGCTTTTGGACAATGATCTAACGGAAATAGAAAATGCTGCGACCGTAGTTTTATGGGGAAGAAATATACTTTCTACCCAGCCCAATGCATATTATTTTGTAAAAAAGGCAGTTGAAAAAGGCTCAAAATTGGCTGTAATAAATCCTTTCAATACCGGTCTTGAAAAAATGGCAAGTTTAGTAATTAGGCCAAAACCTGGCACTGATGCTGCTTTAGCATTAGGAGCTGCAAGCTATATCATAGAAAAGGGAATTTGGGATTTTGACTATGTGGATAAATTCTGCCACGGTTTTGAAGAGTTTAAAGAAATTTTAAAAGATTATTCCTTACAGAAAGTTGAGAATATATGCGGTGTTTCAAAGGAGCAAATAGTAAAACTTGCGAACCTTTATGCTGAAAATAAACCGGTTACTACATTATTGGGATTTGGCCTGCAGAGGTACAGGGGTGGAGGAAATACTATAAGGGCAATAGATGCCCTCGCAGCTTTAACCGGCAACATAGGGAAAAGCGGTGCAGGAGTTTCCTACGGCAGTGATATTTTCTGGGACAAGTTTTCCCATATTCTATTTGAAAAGGAAGTAAAGTATAAGAGATATTTTAACAAAACAGCCCTTGCAAGGGATATATTGAATGCTGACAACCCTCCCGTAAAACTTGCAGTAATAAATAGGGCGAATGTGGTTGCCAATACCCCTAATACTGCCCTTATTAAAAAAGCGTTAAACAGCATTGACACGGTAGTTGTCATAGAACTTTTCATGACCGATACGGCAAAAGAGGCGGATATTGTCCTCCCCTGCACCACCTTCTTTGAAGAAGAAAACATAAAATTTAATTCATGGAGTCCTTATATTTACTACTGCCCCAAAATAGTAGAACCCCTTTACGATGTGTGCTCAGATGAAGAAATTTTCCTTGAACTTGCAAAAAGGTTAGGATTAAAACCCTTTGAAGGTTTAACAAAAGATAATATTTTAGAATGGGCGATAAAACCCCTTCAAAGCATAGGAGTTAGCCTTAAAGATTTAAAAGAAAAAGGATTCATAAGAAATCCTTTGGCGCCTAAAATAGCTTGGAAGGATGGAAAATTTAGAACACCAAGCGGAAAATTTGAATTTTATTCTTTGAAAGCAGAAAAGGATGGGCTTTCGCCTACACCTGTTTATATAAGCCCGTATGCTGAAAACAAGGATTATCCCTATCACCTTATTTCCATGCACTCAAGATTCAGAATACATACTCAATTTCAGCACGCCGAAACCATTGAGAAATTAAACCCCTACCCAAAAGTCTTCATACACCCCGAAGAAGCGTCAAAAAAAGGCATATGTGAAGGCGAGAAGGTAGAAATATTCAACGAAAATGGGAGAATATTTGCCCGCGCTTTTTTTGAAGAAAACATGAGAAGGGATATTTTAATGGTAGAATCGGGTTGGGAAAGCCAAAGCGGAGGCAATGTCAATCTTATTATTGAAGAAAATATAACGGAAATGGGTAACAGCGCGGCTTTATACGATGCAAAAGCAGACATAAGAAAAATTTTCGCGGGGGATGGAAATTGAATATAAATATAGTTGCGGTAGGCAAGGTAAAGGAAAAATTTTTAAAAGATGGGATAAAGGAGTATGAAAAAAGGCTAATTCCTTATTGCAGATTAAATATCATTGAGGTAATGGAGGAAATTGCTCCAGCGGAAGTTACCCATGGTGAAAGAGAAGCAATTTTAAAAAAAGAAGGAGAAAGGATTTTAAAAATATTAAAGCCTCAAAGCTTTAAAGTAGTCCTTTCAATAGAAGGGGAAAGATTCACGTCGGAATCCATGGCGGAAAAAATAGAAAAACTTATGCTTTCAGGAATCTCCGATTTTTCCTTTATAATAGGCGGGTCTCTCGGGCTTTCCGATGAAGTCAAAAAAAGTGCCGACCTTATTCTCTCCTTCTCTGATTTTACTTTTCCTCATCAGCTGGTGAGGCTTATTTTGTTGGAACAGATTTACAGGTGGATTAAGATTATCAAAAAAGAGCCGTATCATAAGTGAAAATTATGCAGTTTTAATAGCAAAAAACAAGGAGGATAATAAATTATGCCAAAGGAAGAAAAAAAAGCAATTATTGCAGGATTAGTTTGCTCTTTTATTTTCGGTTTTTCCTTTTTGTTTACTAAAAAAGGTCTTGAAGTAATGGATACATATCATTTGCTGGCATTAAGATTCAGCTTTGCATTTATTGTATTTGTAATACTTAGAATTACCGGGTATGTAAAGGTAAATTTTAGAGGAAAATCTCTGTGGCCTTTATTGTTTATAAGTTTTATAGAACCCATTCTTTATTTTATATTTGAAACTATTGGGATTAAACTCACATCTTCTTCAGAAACTGGAATGATGATAGCTGTTATACCTGTAATTACATTAGTTTTTGCTTTTTTCCTATTGGGCGAAAGGCCCAATCCGGGACAGATTTTCTTTATTTTTCTTTCGGTTTTTGGTATGGTGTTTATGATAGTAATGAAGGGTAAATTGGAAGTGGGGAAAAACCTAATAGGCACCTTATTCGTATTAGGGGCTGTGGTAAGTGCTGGACTCTACAATGTAATATCAAGAAAGATATCTAAGAAATATACCCCTCAAGAAATTACTTATTTCATGATGATAGTTGGAATGGTATTTTTCAACGCCCTTTCGATAATAAGGCATATAATGAATAATGATCTCATAAATTATTTTGCTCCTTTATTTAATTTGAAGGCTGTAGTTTCAATATTTTATTTGGGTTTTTTATCTTCCGTATTGGCGTATTTTCTTTTTAACTACATGATTTCAAAAATAGAGGCAACTCGTTCTTCGGTTTTTAGCAACTTGACTACTTTGATTTCAATTTTGGCTGGCGTGTTGTTGGGCAATGAAAATTTTTACTGGTATAATATTTTAGGGAGCCTTTTTATACTAGGAGGTATATGGGGGACAAACCGGTTTGCAGGTAAGAAAGAGTTAGATTGTGTTTTCCTGACCTCAGAATATAAAAAATAAGAAAAGGGGGATCATATATGTTTAAAAAGATTTCTTTAAAGGAAGCCTCAACTTATATCGTTGAGGGCTTAGATAAAGGGGCTTTCTTAACGGTGAAATCCGATGACAAAGTAAATACCATGACAATAGGCTGGGGTTTTATAGGTAGGCTATGGCAAAAGGACGTATTTGTCGCCTTTGTCAGGCCTTCAAGGTTTACCTTTAAACTTATAGAAAAAGCGGATTCTTACACGGTAAGCATTCCTATAAAAGCAGATTTGTCAAATGAGCTTAGAATATGCGGCACACTATCGGGAAAAACAGCAGACAAAATAAAAGAGTTGAATTTAAAACTTGTCGCAGGTGAAACCGTTGATTCTCCGGGAATTGAAAACTGCGACCTAATAATAGAGTGCAAGACAATTTACAAGTCCCAATTAAAACAGGATGCAATCCCTTCAGAAATAAAAACTTCCTTTTACCCTCACGGGGATTTTCATCATGTCTATATAGGAGAAATAACGAATATCAAGATTAAAAGTGAAATTTTAAATAAATAAAACCTTATAGTTTCATCACGATAATACCTATTAAAATTATTATAGCCCCAACTACCTTATTAAAAGATAGAGATTCCTTTTCTCTAAAATTTATTTTTTGAAATATAGTACTTACAAAAGTTGTTCAATGGGCAAATTTCACATTTGGGTTTTGTCTTACATACATCCTTGCCGAGCTTTACTATAAGGGCATGGTATTCGTTAAAAAGGGACGTATCGTGGGGCAAGTTTTGCATAAAAATTTCCTGAAGTGCTTGATAATCGAGGTTTTCATCAACTACTCCCAATCTTGAAAATATCCTCTTTGTATAAGCATCAACTACAAAGATGGGCTTTTTCGCCGCATAAAGGATAATACTGTCAACCGTTTCCTTTCCCAATCCCTTTAAGCTTAAAAGTTCCCTGCGAAGCTCGAAAATATCCTTATCAAATAACTTATATATATTTCCCTCATAATTTTCTACCAAATACCTGCAAAAATTTTTTAACCTTTCACCCTTTTGTTTATAAAACCTTGTGGAGCGAATTAGGGCGTGAAGCCTTTCATCATCTATTTTCGAAAGCGATTGGGGGGAAAGAAGATTTTCCTTTTTAAGGTTATCAATGGCCTTTTCCACATTGGACCAGGATACGCTTTGAGTAAGTATTGCACCTATAACGGTTTCAAAATCGCTTTCGGAAGGCCACCAATTCTGCGGGCCAAAAGCTACATAAAGATTTTCAAAGACCGTTAGTAGAAAGTGTTTTTCCATAACAAAAACAGAAACCTCCTTTTTATTGTGCCTTTAAATACAATTATACATGTGTTATAATTGAGTTGTCCAAAATTTTTATATATGGTTGAGGAGGGCTTTCATGATTGGCCAAGGACAGGAAAGCGGTTACTCGTTGAGAAATAGAATATACCAGCACTTAAAAAATGCCATATTAAACGGGGTTTACAAACCCGGAGAAAGCCTTATAGAGTTAAAAGTGGCAAAGGAATTGGGTGTCAGCAGGACCCCGGTTAGGGAAGCTATAAGGCAGCTTGAGTTAGAGGGACTTGTTTCAAGCATACCCAATAAGGGCGTTATAGTAGAAGGAGTAACTGAAAAGGATGTTGAGGATATATATACAATTAGGAAAATGATCGAAGGTTTGGCAGCCCGATGGGCTGCGGAAAAGATTACCCCAGAACAGCTAAAGGAACTAAAAGATGTACTTGATTTGATGGAGTTTTATACCCAAAAGGGAGAAATAGACAAGGTATCAGAACTTGACACACACTTCCACGACATCATATTTAGAGCTTGTCAGAGTAGACCCTTAGAATCGGTATTATCCCACTTTAACCATTTTATACAAAGGGCAAGGCTTGTTTCAATTAAAAGTATAGGAAGAGCCCAAGTTTCATTAGAAGAACATAAAAAAATATACGAAGCCTTAGAAAAAAGAGATCCTGAAGAAGCTGAGAAAGCCATGATAAACCATGTAGAAAAAGCAAAAATGAACTTAACTCCTTATTTAAAAGATAGGAAGGTTTTTTAACCTGCGAAGAAGTCCAGCAGTGTAGAAGTTTGTGCTGGACCTTTATTTTTTATTGTCCAAGAGTTTTAAAAGCAAAGCCCTGTTGGAAACGGGGTATAAGGAAGAAATCTTTAGCTCTGCAGGGGAAAGGTCAGTTTTGCTTTCAAGGTAAAGCTCTTTTTCGAATTCTTCAATTTTTTCTTTAATGGATTTTAAATCAAAGCCGTTTTCTTTAAGGTATTTTATCCTTAAAAGCCTTAGGACATCCTTTTCAGCATACCTTCTTTGCCCGCCTTCTGTCCTTTCAGGGTTTACAAGGCCGAGGTTTTCGTAATACCTTATCTGCCTTGCGGAAAGTCCGGTCTTTTGTTCAACGGCTCTAATGCTGTAATATCCCTTTTTATCTTTTTCCATGAGGCGGTTGCCTCCTTATAAAATTTTCTTAATTTTAATTCTAACAAAATCCTTTTAAAAGGTCAATATAAAACCTAACATAAAATGTTAACAATAAAAAATAAAAACAAAAAACCTAACAAAAAGTTGACACAAGATAAGTTTGGTGATATTATATTTAACAAAGAGATTGTTTTTTTTATTATTTTGATGGCATTATTTGGCTGGTTAAAAAATAAATATGAAAAAAGGAGTGAAATTATGCCTAAATATACCAAAAGCGATATTTTGAAAAAAGCCCAGGAGCTTGATGTTAAATTTATAAGGCTGCAGTTTACTGACATTTTGGGGATTATAAAGAACGTCACCATTACGGTAGATCAATTGGAAGACGCCCTTGACGGAAAGATAATGTTTGATGGTTCCACAATAGAAGGTTTTACCAGGATTCAGGAATCAGATATGTACTTAAGGCCCGATTACGATACCTTCTGCATCCTGCCGTGGAGGCCAAGGAGGGGTGCGGAAGCAAGGCTCATGTGCGATATTTATACTCCAGAACAGGAACCCTTTATCGGATGCCCCCGCACCATATTAAAAAGGGTTTGCGAAGAAGCAGCAGAAATGGGCTACGAATTTCAGGTAGGGCCTGAACCAGAGTTTTTCCTCTTCCAGATGGATGAAGAAGGAAGGCCCACCACCAAAACCAATGACAGGGGAGGATATTTTGACCTTTCTCCCGTTGACCTTGGAGAAAACGCAAGGAGGGATATAGTCCTTGCCCTTGAAGAGATGGGGTTTGAGGTGGAGGCTGCCCACCACGAAGTTGCACCAGGGCAGCATGAAATAGACTTCAAATACGCTCCTGCTTTGAAAACAGCGGATAATATAGTTACCTTTAAGTTCGTAACAAAGGCAATAGCCTTGGAGCATGGGCTTTATGCTACCTTTATGCCAAAACCCATTTTCGGTGAAAACGGTTCGGGCATGCACCTTCATATGTCCCTTTTCAAGGATGGAGTGAATGCTTTTTACGACCCAGATGATAAAGAGACAGGGCTTTCTCAAGTTGCAAAGTACTTCATAGGTGGTATACTGCACCATGTTAAAGGCTTTACCGCAATTACCAATCCCACGGTAAACTCTTACAAAAGATTGGTCCCGGGGTATGAAGCACCCGTCTACATCTCCTGGTCCAGCAAAAACAGGAGCGCCTTGGTGCGGGTGCCTGCTGCACGCGGGAATGCAAGCAGGATAGAGCTCAGGAGTCCGGACCCTTCTGCAAATCCCTATTTAGCCCTTGCAGTGATATTGGCTGCAGGCCTTGACGGCATAAAGAACAAAATTGACCCCGGCCCCCAGACCTTTGATAATATCTACGAGATGACCCCTGCAGAAAGGCTTGCTCAGGGTATAGAAAACCTCCCGGGGACTTTAAAGGAAGCCCTTGAATGCCTTGCAAAAGATGAAGTTATAAAGAAGGCTTTGGGTCCCCACGCTTACGAGCACTTTGTAAAAGCAAAACTCATTGAGTGGGATACCTATAGGACCCAGGTCCATCAGTGGGAATTGGACCAGTACCTGCCTATATTCTAATGGAAAAAATAACCCGGCAAAACATTATAGATTTTGCCGGGTTTAATTTTTTTCAACACAAATATTACTTCAATTTTTATTTACCTATTTAACCTGGTAAAATAAAAAAATATAATATTGATAATTTTGAGCTATTTTATGGTATAATATTTAAAATTAAATTTTGCAATTTTTATAATTTAACTACCGTTAAAAAGGGGTGAAGCTATTGCGGAGGGCTATATTTTCTGTTCTCGTACATAACGAGTACGGTGTTGTTACGAGAATCTCCGGGCTTTTCACGAGGAGGGGTTTTAACATAACGAGTTTCACCGGCGAAGAAACGGAAAACCCCAAGATATCGAGGATTACCATAGTAGCTGAAGGCGATGAAAGGGAGCTTGAACAGATAAAAAGCCAGGTGGAAAAATTGGTGGATGTTATAAAAGTGGTGGAGCTTGATGTTAAGGCTTCCGTGCAGAGGGAACTTGCCCTTGTAAAAGTGAAAACCGATGATAGGAACAGGGCAGAAATATTTCAAATTGCAGAGTCTTTTAGGGGTAAGATTGTAGACATTGAACCCGAATCGGTGATTATCGAGATAACCGGAGACCTTGAAAAAATAAAGGCGTTTTTGAACATGATGAAGCACTACACCATAATTGAAAGCGTAAGGACAGGCATTATAGCTCTTCAAAGGGGTAAAAAGGGCATCTTGGATGAAGAAGATGGAATTGAAAAGGCAAAGGAGGGTTTGTATGATTAGCGACAGGGTAAAAAAAGGATTTCAAAGGGCACCTCATCGTTCGCTTTTTTATGCCATGGGATTTACAAAGGAAGAATTGGAAAGGCCCATCATAGGTGTGGTAAATTCAAAAAGCGAAATAATTCCGGGCCATGTTCACCTTGACAGGATAGCCCAAGCGGTAAAAACGGGTATATCTATGGCAGGAGGCACTCCCGTGGAGGTGCCTGCAATAGGCATCTGCGATGGAATTGCGATGAACCACATAGGTATGAAGTATCCCCTCGCAAGCAGGGAGCTTATAGCGGATTCCATAGAGGCATTGACTATAGCCCATGCTTTTGATGGGCTTGTGCTTATCCCAAACTGCGACAAAATCGTTCCAGGTATGCTGATGGCTGCGGCGCGCCTCAATATACCATGCCTTGTGGTAAGCGGGGGCCCCATGTATGCAGGAAGGTATAAGGATAAAAAAATAGACCTTTCCACCTGTTTTGAAAGCGTGGGGAAATACAGTCAAGGGAGTATGACCGACGAAGAACTTGAGGAAATAGAAAAAAGTGCATGCCCCGGATGCGGCTCCTGTGCAGGGCTTTTTACTGCAAACTCTATGAACTGCATGGTGGAAGCTTTGGGCATGGGACTTCCGGGGAATGGGACGATCCCTGCTTACGAAGGAGCAAGAATAGCCCTTGCTAAAAAAGCGGGAATGGCTATTATGGAGCTTATAGAAAAAGACATAAAACCGAGGGACATAATGACAAAAAAAGCCTTTGAAAATGCTATTGCTGTAGATATGGCCCTTGCAGGGTCGTCTAATACGGTTCTTCATCTTTTGGCAATTGCCCATGAGGCAAAGGTTGATATTGATTTAAAGTTGTTTGACGAAATAAGCGCAAAAACTCCCAACCTTTGTAAGATAAGCCCGAGCGGGGAACACCGCATGGAAGACCTTCACAAAGCAGGTGGTATACCAGCTGTGATGAAGGAGCTTTCCAAGAAAGGGCTGATAAACTTAAATGAAATAACTGCTACCGGAAAGACAGTAGGGGAAAACATTGAAAATGCCGAAATTCTTGATAAAAGCGTCATAAGGCCTGTAGAAAACCCTTATAGAGAAACTGGCGGCCTTGCGGTGCTTTTCGGTAATCTTGCTCCCGAGGGTGCGGTAGTAAAGGAAGCGGCGGTGGCACCTGAGATGCTTTACCACGAAGGGCCTGCAAAGGTGTTTGATTCGGAAGAAGATGCCGTCGACGCTATTTTAAATGGAAGGATTAAAAAAGGCGATGTAGTTGTTATAAGATACGAAGGCCCTAAAGGAGGCCCGGGTATGCGGGAGATGCTTTCCCCCACATCGGCTATTGCTGGAATGGGGCTTGATAAGGATGTGGCTCTCATCACTGACGGAAGATTTTCCGGCGCTACTCGGGGAGCATCCATAGGTCATGTTTCCCCCGAAGCTATGGAAGGAGGGCCTATTGCCCTGATTAAAGACGGCGATATAATTAGGATTGATATAAAAGGAAGAAGGTTGGATGTTTTGTTGACCGATGAAGAAATTGAAGAAAGGAAAAAGTCTTGGGTCTGCCCGCCTCCTAAGGCAAAGGAAGGGTATTTATCGCGCTACAGCAGGTTGGTAACTTCTGCTTCGAGGGGAGCGGTTTTAATATAAAATACAAAAAAAAATAATGTAAGAAGCTTGTTAAGCTGCGAAATTCAAAAAATCGCAGCTTTTTATTTATATTTTTAACAAAGATTTTATAAAATATTATTTAACTTTATAAAAAAATTGTCGATAAATTTTACAAAAAATTTATTAACAGGTGTGGAAAGTATGTGGATAAATTATACACAATGGGGAAAACCCCCTTTAGTCTGCACCAATTCTTAGGGACAAGGGATGTAAATTATCAACACCTGTGGATAACTCTGTGGATAATTTGGATAATTTTTTTAAAAAAAAGGTTTTTATTGGATTTTTGTCGAATAAAACCATAATATAGCAATAAGAAGGATATGCACGGGGGTTGAAAGAAATGGTATTTAAATTTGCAAAAAAGCTTTTGTATAAATTTTTAAGCGTAATACTCCTTTTTTCAATTATATTTACCTGCTTTAATGTAAAAACGATATTTGCAGCGGTACCTGTTATCAAAAGCATATCCCCAAGCTCAGGAAGCGCTGCAGGTGGGGAGACTGTTAATATTTATGGGGAAAATTTTACATCGGCAAATAATATTAAGGTGCTTTTTGGAAGTGCCGAGGCTAAGGTCATTTCTGTAAACACGGATGGCACCTTGATAACCGTGGAAACTCCGTCCTATCCTCAATTAGGCAAGGTAAGCGTTACCGTAAAAAACTCAGATACAGAGATTGCAATATCCGACCCTGCAAGCGGCGGAGGATTTGAATACCTCCAAAGCAAGCCCCAGATAGACTCTGTTTCCCCTTTGACCGGCACCGCAGGGACGGAAATAACCATCACCGGCAAGGAGTTTATGAAGGATATAGATTCCCAAAGAAAGCTAATTGTTCAAATAGGTGGCTATGTGGCATCAAAAATAACCTATGTCAGCTCTACGGTAATAAAGGCTGTTGTTCCTGCCATGTTCATAGGATATAAAGAAATAAGGGTAGAAAACCCCGATGGAGGTACAGCAGTTTATTATCCTGATGATGACAGCAAAAAGTTTTACTACCAAAAAAGCACTCCGACCATAACGAGCATAACCCCAACAAAAGGGCCCATTAATACCGCAACGGAGATAACCATAAAGGGTACAAACTTTGTATCGGGCTATTATCCGGGCACTCAAACCCCTATAACTACCGTTACTGTAGGCGGTGTTTCTGCAACCGAGGTGCAGGTGATAAACGAGACCACAATTATAGCAAAGACCCCACCCCTTTCAACCCTCGGGCCACAGCATGTGATCGTAACCGTTGACGGGGTAAGTGCTATAAAAGAGAACGGTTTTACTTATATATCAAACCCTAAAATAGATGCAGTTAGTCCAAATAATGGAAGCGTACTCGGGGGCACTTCGGTAAGCATTACGGGTTCAGGATTTATGAACGGAGCAACGGTAAAATTCGGAGCAAATACAGCAAAAAATGTGGTTGTTCAAAGTTCCACTTTAATTACAGCTACACTGCCTGAAAGCACTGTTTCGGGTCTTGTAGCCGTTACGGTAACAAATACGGATGGCGGAAGCTATACAAAGGATAATGCTTTTGAATACACAAGGACTACTCCTGTTATAGAAAAAGTATCAAATACCATGGATTTTACCGGGCCTGCAGAAGGCAGTGTGCTCGGAAATGAGTGGATTTACATAAAAGGTAAGGGTTTTGGGGATGACGGTTATCCCGATGAGGTAAAGGTGTATTTCGGTTCAAAGACTGCTTTGGAAGTCCGTCTGACTAAAACGTCTGAAGGAGATTACATAGCTGCTTTAACACCCCAAAGCAGTGTAGAAGGCACTATAACATTGAAGGTGGTAAATAAGGATGGAGGAACCGCTACTTCCTCTTTTACCTATACGAGGAGTAAACCTGCAATAAAGAGTTTTTTTCCCACATCTTCTACAACCACAAAGCAGGAAGATGTAACTATTAACGGCGACAACTTCATGGATGGGGCAAAGGTTTACTTCGGAAGCTATGAGGCAAAAAACGTTGTTGTTTCAACTGATAAAAAGAGCATTAAAGCAACTATTCCCGAAAGTCCGTCACCGGGGCTTGTGGATGTAAAAGTGGTAAACCCCGACCAGGGCACGGCGGTTTCCTCAGAGAAGTTTGAGTATGTAAAGAGCAATCCTGAGGTGACCTCTTTTGTATACGATAAGGATGTGGGGCAGTACGTATATGCACCTGTTAACGCGGATATTGAGTCCCTTATGAATATAAAGGTTAATGTTGGGACCACAAAAGGAGGCAACAATGTCAGGATAGAAGGCAAGGACTTTTCAAGCAATGCTACGGTTACCGTAGGAGGAAAAGCGGCTTTAAATGTGAAGGTAACCAAAGAATCGCCTGGAAGGCACATAATAACCTTTGAAACCCCTTTGGGTGATGTAGGAGTAAAAGACGTTGTTGTGCAAAATCCTGACGGTTCAAAGGTAACTGTGCCCTTCAAATACGTTATATCTCCTACAATAACCGGCATCACCCCTTCAACAGGCACCACGGAAGGAGGAGACATAGTAGAGATTTCCGGCACCAACTTTGCAGGTAAGGCTGAGGATATTAAGGTATTCTTCGGAGGGGCTGAAGCACAGATTCAAAGTGCTTCATCAACTAAGATAGTGGTGAAAACCCCAAGGAATCAGGAAGGCGCAAAAAATGTCACGGTGATAAACCTTACCGACTACGGCATTGATATAAAAAAGGAAGGTTTCACCTATGTTTTGCCTCCGAGCAATCCGCAAATAGAAAGCATAAGCCCTTTAAGCGGACCGACGACCGGAGGCACCGAAATAACCGTTGTGGGCTATGACATAAGAAGCGGTGCAAAGCTTTACATCGGAGGGAATGAAGCTACGGTTACTTCAATAGAAGTAAAAGAGGAAATGTTAGAATACGGCGTTGTTTATAAAACCACGCTGAAGGCTGTTACACCGCCCGGTACCGCAGGGGAAAAAGAGGTCAAAGTGATAAACTCCGATGGGAAATATGCTCTTTCGCCAAAGCCCTTTACTTACAAAATACCCGAAAAGGCATTATCCATTACCAGCATAACGCCCAATAAAGGCTCGGTGCTCGGCGGTACCTCGGTAACCGTAAAAGGTGCAAATTTTGTAAAAAGGGAATTGGTAGAAGGCACAATTTACCGAAAGACTAAACTCACCATAGGCGGCAATGAAGCATACAACGTAGATGTAAAGGATGACCTCATCACCATTACCGCGCAAACTCCGGGTGGCTCCTTGGGGGCCCAGGATGTTATCGTAAAGGTGGTAAAGGTGGATGAATCCAAAAATCCCGAAGAGGAATTGGAAATAGAAAGCTCCGCGGTTTTAAAGGGAGGCTTTACCTATGAACTCCCGAAAAGTCAGCCCAAGATTACAAAAGTAGTAGCCTACAACCCGAGAACGGGGCAGGAAGAGCCTGCGGTGGGCCCGGTAGGCGGAGGAACCATTGTAAGGATATACGGCGAAGAGTTTATTGCCGAATCGGGCGGAAAGAGGTTGGAGGTATATTTCGGCAAGAACAAAGCCAATATTGTTGAGGTCGTAAGTTCAGGGCTCATTCAGGCGATAACCCCTTCGAGCACGCAGGTAGGAGCGGTTGATGTAAAGGTGGTAAATCCCGACGGCGGGGAAGCGGTAGCTTACGGAGGATTCATATATAAAGGCAACAACATAATAGTGACGGGTATTACCCCGAACAGCGCAAGTGTCCTTGGAGGAGTTAATGCAATAGTCTTCGGCGCAAATTTCATAGAGGGCACTCAGGTGACCATAGGTGGAGAAGCAGCGCTGAATGTAGTTGTTGAAAGCCCGACGAAGATTTCGCTGACAGTACCGCCAAATACGCCGGGTCTAAAGGATGTGGTTGTGTACAACAGCTTCGGAAGCGCAAGCTTACAAAAAGCTTTCCTCTATTATGTGGAGCAGACAAAACCCATTATTGATAAAGTTGAACCCAATATCGGAAAATCAACGGGGGGCGACCTCATTAAAATTTACGGTCAGGACTTTATGGCAGGCCCCAACACAAAGGTTTTCATAGGCGAAAATCAAGCACAGCAGGTAAATGTGAAGAGCACTACCGAAATAGAGGTAATCACTCCTCCCGGAACGCCGGGATGGAGGAGCATAACGATTATAAACAGCGATGGGGGCACATATACACTTTTAAGCTGCTTTAAGTATATAAGCACACCCGTAATAGACTCTGTTACCCCTTCAAAAGGGCCCGTTGAAGGGGGAATGTACTTAGAAATCAAGGGCAAAAACTTTATGCCGGGACTTAGTGCAAGGTTTGTGGGCGGTTTTGTCTATGAGGGGCAAAATTATATAGACCTTCAAAACATACAGGTGATAAGCGAAAACCTCATAAAAGCCTTTACCCCGCCTTCACCGGGAGGATATAAGGGCTTTGTGGACATTGAAATTATAAACCCTGATGCGGAAGGGACTTTTGGAAGGGCCAAAAAGGAAGGGGCATACCTTTATAAGGACACCTATACAAAGCCCGAAATTTACTATATTACACCCAATAAAGGACCCGTCGACGGTGGTACCGATGTAACCATAACCGGCAAGGATTTTGCAAAGGATGCCGCTGTGGTTTTTGGAGATAGCTTCTCACCAAGTGTAGTATATAGAAACTCTACGACCTTGATAGCAAAAACACCGCCGGGTAAGGAAGGTACCGTTGATGTGCAGGTGATAAATTTAAGCGATGGCGGCTTTACCAAAAAGGAAAAGGGCTTTACCTATACCGTGCCTCGAAGCTCACCCAAGATAACTTCGGTAGTCCCCAACAAGGGAAGCTCTGAAGGAGGCACTCCGGTTACAATTTACGGAAGTGACTTCAGGGAAGGTATAATAGTCCTGATAGACGGCAAGGAAATTCCAAATGACAAAGTAAACCTGATAAGTCCTACTGAGATCAGGATAAAGACACCTGTAGCCGATACATACGGCAAAAAGGCGGTAACCGTTGTAAACCAGGACGGAGGGATGTTCACATTAAAGGACGGCTTTGAATACGTTCCTCCTGCTACACTGCCGGTTATTACAAATGTTACCCCCACTCAGAGTACAGTATTCGGCGGTGCCCTTGTCAGGGTATTTGGCAAAAACTTTGTCCCGGGGGCAAAGATATACTTTGGCGGTATAGAAGCGCAGGAGGTTGCGGTGGACGAAACGGGAGAGCTTGCCACATGCGTAACCCCTGCATATAAGACGGGAAGTGCCGATGTTTTAATAAACGGGAAATATCCGGTTGAGGTTATTTTGGTAAATCCCGATGGAGGCCTTGCTTTATACCAAGAAAATTTCTACTTCGTTGTTCCCGAATCAAGGCCCAAAATACTGGAGATTAATCCAAGCAAAGGCCCCAAAACGGGAGGAAACCTTATTACCATAGAAGGCGTAGATTTTAGGAAGGATGCCAAGGTGTTTATAGGCAATAATGAAGCAAAGGTGGAAAAAATTGAAGACGACCAGGGCAGGCTTTCCACCGATGAAGGCTTTGTATCTGGGGTTAAAATAACTGTAGAGGTGCCGCCGGGTGATACAGGCAAAGTGGATGTAAGGGTGTTAAATCCCGATGGAGGGCTTGCTCTCCTTTCAAAGGGATATGAATACCTTAATATTTCTGGAGAAATAACTCTTGAATTAATAAACCCCAGCGAGGGTGCGGTATCAGGAGGGACTCCCTTTGTAATAAAGGGTAAGGGCTTCGTAAACCCGGTCAGTGTCTACTTCGGAGGGGAGCTTGCTAAAAACGCTTCTGCAGTTGACCCCAACACCATAAAGGGTTACACTCCACCCAATACGCCGGGTAAAAAGGATGTTGTTGTATTAAACGGCAACGGGCTTTCCGGTGCTTTAAAGGACGGCTTTGAATATAAGGTTCCTTCCAAATACCCTAAAATTACAGGGATTGACCCAAACAAGGGCCCCTCTTACGGGGGAATTGAAGTAAATATATACGGTGAAAACTTTTTGAGCAATGCCAAGGTATATATTGGCGAAAACGAGGCACAGGTCACTCTTGTAGAGCCCAACCATATAAGGATTATAATTCCACCGGGAGATTTAGGTGTAAAGGATGTAATAGTCATAAACCCCGATACGGGAATTGATATTTTGGAAGAGGGCTTTGCCTATGTGGATTTTCCCAAGATTGAAAAAATCGAACCCAATGAAGGGCCCGTTGAGGGAGGAACGGAGATCACCATTACAGGTAAAAACTTCAAATCGGGGCTTGTGGTGCTTATAGGAGAAAAAACCGCTCTAAATGTAAATGTAACAGGCGATACAAAAATCACAGCGAAGACCCCGCCCCATACAGCAGGATATAAGGATGTGAAGGTCATAAACCCCGATGGTGCGGAGGCAACACTAAAAGACGGATTCTACTACAAACCTCCGAGGACAAAACCTGAAACACCGATGAACTTTAAGGCAGTAGGTTACGATAAATCTACGGTAAAACTTTCATGGGACCCTTCGTTAAACGCAAATTATTACGAAATCTATGGTGCTGAGAGTTCAAATTCCCAGTACAAATACATCGGCAAAACTGCGGATACGGTATTTTTCGTCACAGGGCTTTCACCGGATACCAAATACTACTTCAAGGTAAGGGCTGCAAACGAACTTGGGGTATCGGATTTTTCCTATGCCGATTACGCCTACACGTTAAAAGGGGAACTGGAAAATCTGCTCGAGTTACCCTATGATTTTTCGGAAAATAAGGGCAGGGCTGAAGTAACGATCTTTGTAAAGACTGAAAAATACTTAAAGGATAAGGACTATAAAGTTGTTGTAAAATCCAATGGGGCTTTAAACTACAAATCCTGCAATGCCATTTTGCCCGTAAGTGTTCTTTCAAAGGTAGGTTCGGTAACCCTTGTTTTTGACGAAGTAGCCGTTAGGCTGAATTCAAATTCTATATATTCTTATAAACTTGCCAATTTAAGTGAAAAGGAAAAGGAGGACACAAGCCTTTTGGTAAAAATTACAAGGCCCGAAGGTAAGGAAAGGGATGCTGCGGTCAAGAATCTGCCAAAAGGCGCTGTCATGCTTTCGGATGTAATAAATTTAGATTTTGAATACAAAGTGACGAAGTACTACGTGAAGCCCGATTATATAAACGCCTACCTTTATATAGATTACGACTACAACACCTTTTATCAAAAAGGGCTGAAAAGTGCAGAATTAATGCGCTACGATGATAAAAGTAGAGCGTGGTCAAAGGTTTCTCAGGTGGAGGGCTACTACTTTACAACGGGAGGCCTTATCACCAGCAGAGGGTATTTCACTGTTGTAGGAAAATAAAGGTAAAGAGTTAAAAAAGTGGGAGGAAAGGGGAGAAAGAATAAAATGGTTTTTAAGGATACTAAAAATAACATCAGCACCAAAATCAAAAGAGATATTTTGACGATTTTATTAATATTAGTATCAATAATTGATCTATTTTCAATAACCCCCCTCCTTCCTTCCACGCTCGTATACGCTTCCGAAAACGAATATTCTGCTGTCTCCTATGCAGGGGTATTCCAAAAAATTTCCGATTTTCAGGATGTAAAAAACCACTGGGCTGAAGTCCCGATAAAAAAGATGTATGCTCTTCTTTTAATGACGGGAGGCGGGAATAGGTTTTACCCCGAAAGGACTTTAAAAAGAGAGGAGGCCCTTTCGGTTTTAACAAGGCTTTTTTATGATAAAAAATCAAGTAAACAAAGTTTTACTTCTAACACAGCTTCAGAGGTAAAAGCTTCAAACTGGGCAAAGGATAATATTTTAAAGGCAAAAGAATTGGGGATTATAAGCGATGAAGAATTAAGCTCAACGGATTTTACAAGACCTTCATCAAGGGAAGAGGTCTTTACCTATGCTGCAAAGGCTTTAAAATTTCCCGAGGAACAAAATTATATTGAACCCCTTTCAGTTTTCGAGGACGCACGGGAAATAGACTACCAAAAGGCAGGATATATAGCCTCCCTTTATGAAAAGGGCTATGTTTTTGGAATAAAGGGAAGGATTTATCCTAAAAAGGGTATGACGAGGGCGGAATTTGCCGCCTTTCTGGACAGGTTTATCAATGGCCCCTCTTCTCCTTACGGTTTAAAGGAGGGGAAGGTTACAGGGTCTGATAATAATTACATATACCTGAGTCTTGATACTGGAGAGAATATAAAAATTAATGTTCAAAAAGGCAAAGGGGATTTTCCTGTCTTAAAAGCTAAAAATCTTTACCTTTCAAAATCTTTAAAAACAAATGATCACGTAAAACTTTTCGTTAAAAATAATAGCGTTTTGTTTGCCGAGGTTCTCGGTTCTGGAGAAAAGACAATTACAGGGAGCATAGAAGGCTACATTCCTGAGGAAAGGATTATAAAATTCAAAAACGGCGATGGGAACATTAAGAATTACTATTTGGTAAATGGGGCACAAGTGTACTACGGTAGTGAAAAGGTAAACGAGGATGAAATACAACCCGGCCTTGAGGCTAAAATCACCGTTTTTGGAGAAAAGGCTTATGGTATCTTTATAATAAAAAACCGAGGGCAAGAGCTAAAAGAAAGTATTATTAAGGGTACGGTTCTTTCCCTAAACGATAACGGCGAGGTTTTAAAGGTAAGTGCTGTTTCCTTTGAAGATGAAGAGAAAACCTATGATGAATTTTACATCTACCCAGACACCGTGATAAAAAAATCCGGGCAATATATAGGATTGGACGGCCTCAGCCCAGGGGACGAATTTGAAGCAAGGGTGGTTTTAACGGGGCAGAACAAAAAAGCACTCAGCGTTGATGTAATTAACAAAGGAAGAATAAAGGCCATATTTAAAGGTAAAATAGCAAAATCCGATTTTACCAATGGTATTGTGTTACAGGGTGTGAAAGAATTTTACTTTGGGAGGTTTTACCACAAAAGTAATCTTTTAAAAATTAAGATTGATGATGACACAAAGGTTTACGAAAAAGGCGAAGAGATTCCAAAGGATAATATTGTAAACCTTTACGGCAGGGAAGTGTACGCGGCGGTGGAAGGTGATGAGGGTAGTTTCAAAGCCTTAAAAGTGGTGGTAAAAAGCGGCGATGAGTACTTAGAAAACGGCTTTTTTACCCCAAAATGGTCGTTAAATATCCTATCCTTTAGGAATTCTCAAGGCATATTTGACGATTCTACCATAGCTTCCTATAAGGACGGAGAAGTTTTCCCAGAGGTGCTTGAAGAAGGAAGGGAAGCCTTTGCGGTTTTCAATAAAGAGGGCGAAACGGTAAGGATTCCCATTGTTTATCAACCTGTTTTTTACGGAAAGGATTTTAAAATAATAAAGGGTAAAATTTACGAGATAGGCGAGGATAAAATAGGAATAAAATACCAAAGAGAGTTTGAGAAAAACGCTTGGAGTGGTGAAGATTCATCTTTGACTTACCACAGCTTAGGGGATTCTCTTTTGGCTATTGATTTTACAAATACTTCTCCTAAGGTTTTGACTAAAGAGGACTTTGTAAAGGACCGCTTTTACAAAAACTACTACTACAGATGGGCATATGTTCTGAAAAAGAAAGATTCCACAGTTGGCATTGTAATAACCGATGAGCTAAAGGATGATGTGGTAAGCATAGGCAGGATTTCCTCTATACCAAAACCCGGAGAGACGGTAAGCATCGAAAGGATGATGGATTTTAGCCCCTTTAATATGAAGTGGAACTATGATGCTTCTTCTCTGGACTTGGATGTTAGAGGAGCATTGATAGTAAAGGATGAGAGCCTGTACGACTCCTACTACCTAAATCAAGGCGATAGGGTATATTTTATAAGGGACAACAACAAAGGTTTAATTATCTTTAAATTTTAGTTATAAAAAAATTGGAAGGGATATTTAGATGAAAAAATCGGGATTTTTTAAAATAAAAACCGCAGTATGTAAAATATTATTAGTGAGTTTAATTTTTATTTTCCCTAAAATTTCCTTTGCCCTTCCAGGCTATGAAGGGGGCATAAAAAACGAAGTAGAATATATTGAGCCCCTTTTTATTACGGGTGAGCCGGTTTTGCTGAAGGGTAAGGTGACTGTTTCCGAGGGCAGGGTAAAGGATGGCAAAAGGCAGGACAGGATAAGCTATAATCTATACAATGATGATAAAACCATTTTACTTACAAGGAGCCTTACCTTTGATGTAACGATTAGGGAAATAAAGGAAAAGAAGCAGGTAATAGAGGATGCCGAGATAAGCCGTTTCAGCGAGAATATCACTGTAAAGCGCGGCAAAGCGCAGGACAGGTATAGTTTAATTTCCTACTCTTTCTCTTCTTCGCAGGTTACGGATATAGCACCGGCGATAGACTATTCTTCTCTTAATTTTGGGGGGAGGAAGGTTTACTCAATAAACAGGGATGAGGGTGAAGTGGTAATAGAGTTTTCCGCAAAGGGTGTGGGGTATTCCAATGCCTTTGGGTCGGTGGAAATAAGAAAGGGGAGTTATATAATAAATTATAAAAGAAAGGAAAACCAAAAACTTAATATTCCTGCCTTTTTATGGGATGCAAAAATCGATTCGGAGATCTACTGGGAAGTTGCGCGGGATTTAACTTATATAAAAAACGACCCCAAACTTATGAGCTTTGAAGGAGGATATTTGGAGGAGCAAAAGGAAAATGCAAAAATAAAGTACTATTACGACCTTCCAAGAATAAAAGATGGTGTTCCAGACTCTGCAGGGAGAAATACGGGGACGATAGAAAAACTCTTGGAAACAACCCCAAAAAGTAAACGCACAGAAATCGTAAAGGTATATGATTTAAACAACCACTGGGCGAGGGAAGATGCGGAAAAACTAATATCCTTGGGAATAATTGAACAGAAGGGGAATTATTTTTATCCGGACAGTTTTGATAGAAGGGGAAGTTTTGCTAAAGCTTTGGGTAAACTCATAGATTCTTCAGCGAGGGTAGCAAAAATAAAAGAAACCAGTGGGAGAGGGCTTTTAAAAAATTCCAATGAAGGTTCCAATAACTCTATATTTGATGATGTTAGTGAAAAGGACAGCGGTTTTGAATATATAGAAAGCCTTTACGAATTCGGGGTTATGGAGGGAACAGCGTATAAGCTCTTTTCACCTGATAAGACGCTTACGAGGGCGGAAGCAGTGACATCCATAGTTAGGGCACTTGGTCTTATGGATGCAATCAGCGAATATCCATCAAGCACTGGATTTGCAGATGATGGAAATATACCCCTTTGGGCAAAAAAAGCGGTTTTTATAGCAAGAGACATAGGAATCGTTAAAGGCGACAGGGCAGGGTGCTTCAGGCCCTACGACCCTGTTACCAAAGCCGAATCGGCAGCCCTTTTAGCAAGACTTGTAAAATATTTAAAGGATGACATTAAAAAAGATTTTGTAAAAAGGAGTTTAAGTTATTAGAGGCTTATTTTAAGGCCTCTTTTTTATTTTTTTTGCATAAAAAACCTTTGTAGGCAAAAAACTATAAAAAAGCTAAAAAGGGGAAAAAGTATGGAAGTAAAAGATTTTTTGTCTATAACTCATGTTATTGTCTTTATTTTATCGGGATTATTTCTTTTATTTATTGATCGCCCTTATTTGAAAAAAAAGGGCTATACCAAAGATGAGAAAATCTGCAGGGTTGTAGGTTTTTTCTACGTTTTTGGCATACCCGCAATATACCTGTTGCTTTCTATGTTTTTTAAATAAAAAATATAACCGCAAAGGAGGGGACTTATTGAAAGGGCTTTTTAAAAACCTCTTCAAAGGAAAAAAGACGGAAATATACTTTGAAAAAGATATATCCCCTGACAAATCAAGGAAAATAAAAAAGGATATTAACGAAAATATAAAGATTTTAAACGAGGAGTATTTTATTGACTGTGATGATGTTATAGTAAGGGAATTTCAAGTAGTCGATGCTTCAGGGAAAAAGCACAAACTTGCGGTGGTATGGATAGATGGCCTTGTAGATAAGAATCTGATTCAGGAGCATGTGATAAAGGCTCTTATGATATTTGCAAGAAATAGAGCGATATTTCATACAGCAGAGAATTTTTTGGAACAGGTAAAAGAAAGCCTTATAACCGTTGCGGATTTAAAGGAATCAGACAATTTCGGCGAAGCAGTGCTCGCAGTATTAAGCGGAGATACCGTGCTTTTGATTGATAAAGCGGAAAAAAATTTGATTATAAGCTCCCGGGGATGGGAAAAAAGGGGTATTCAGGAGCCTTCTACAGAAGCAGTCATACACGGCCCTAAGGACGGTTTTACGGAGACCTTCAGAGTAAATGTAGCTCAGGTAAGGAGGAGGATTAAAGACCCGAATCTTAAAGTAAAGACAATTAGGCTGGGCAGGCATACGAGGACCGATGTGGCTATTTTATTCATTCAGGGGATTGCAAATCCCAAGATTGTAGAAGAATTTTTAAAAAGGCTTGATAAGGTGGATGTGGAAGGCATATTGGATGCAGGGTATCTCGAGCAGTACATCGAGGATTCGTGGGTCTCTCCTTTTCCGCTGTTCAGAAGGACTGAAAGGCCTGATGTGGCAACTGCTGCACTTTTGGAAGGGTGTGTGGTTTTAATTACTGACAATACCCCTTATGCCCTTATAGCACCTGTTACCTTCTGGAGTCTTTTTCATTCGGCTGAGGATTATTACGAAAGATGGCAAATAGCTGCACTTATAAGGTATTTGCGTTTCATAGCTATTTTCACCGCAACTTCAGCACCTGCCTTTTACGTAGCTTTTGTTTCCTATCATCCCGGGCTTTTGCCCACAGACCTTGCTTTGTCCATTGGGGCAACAAGGGAAGGTGTACCTTTTTCCGCCACCATTGAAGCCTTAATCATGATGATTGCCTTGGAACTTTTAAGGGAGGCGGGTGTGAGGTTGCCCGGGCCCATTGGTCAGACCATCGGTATAGTAGGAGGCCTTATAATAGGAGAAGCAGCGGTGAGGGCAGGTATAGTAAGCCCAATTATGGTTATAATAATTGCGGTGAACGCCATTTCATCCTTTGCTATACCAAGCTACAGCGTTGCGATAGGTTTTAGGCTGCTTACGTTTATTTTCCTTATACTTTCATCCATAGCGGGACTTTATGGGATAACTATTGGCTATATATGGCTTACCTTATACCTCAGCACACTAAAAAGCTTCGGAGCCAATTACTTGGACCCCTTCGTGAATTTAGACCCTGAAAAAATGGAGGACCTCATAGTGAGATTCCCCTTAAGGTACATGACCAAGAGGCCGGACTTTACCCATCCCCTTGATGAGACCACATTGAATAAAGACCTGATTTCAAAGATTCCAAGCGGTGATGAAGATGTTGATGGATAACGAAAAAATATCTACGAGGCAAGCGATAGTATTTTTAATTAGCGTTGCCGTAGGTGTGGGGATATTAAGCCTCCCAAGGCAGGTGGATGAAAAAGCAGGGCAGGACGGATGGATTTCTATTATTATAGGCGGATTATTCACTTTGATAGGAAGCATCATTGTGGCAGCGGTGGTTTCACGACAAAAAAAAGATGTAGTAAAAATAACCGAAGATCTTATGGGAAAATTTGCATCAATAGTAGTTGGTATGTTTTACATAGTGTACTTCATAGTGATGGCAGCGGTTGTAAATCAAACTTTTGCAGAGGTTGCGAATCTTTATCTTCTGGAAAATACCCCCAAGGAGTTTACCATTATCACAATGTTATTATTAGTTTTTTATGCATGCAGGATAGGAATAGAACCCACCGTAAGAGCTATTATGATACTCTTTCCCTTTGCCACTTTTTTATTTATTTTTATAATCTTCACCTGTCTTTCAAGAGCAAAAATTGATGAAATACTGCCTTTTTTTTCAACACCTGTGAATAAAATTTTTACTGCCTCCTTTGAGAGCCTTTTCAGTTTGGAAGGCTTTGAATTACTTTTAGTACTTGGGCCTTATCTTAGAAGGCCAGAAAAGGCAAAGAAAATAGTGATTATTTACACTGAAATTGTTACCTTCTTTTATGTATTTATAACTCTAGTCACTTTTATGGTACTCGGCAAAAACGAAACCAAACTCTTCAAATGGCCTGTATTCATGATGATAAAGGGTATTACAGCACCCGGAGAGATTTTTGAGAGAATGGATGCAATATCTATCTCCATATGGGTTATAGAAATATTCACAACAGTCGTAGCCTATTATTTTGCTGAAATACAGGTATTAAAATCCTTATCAGGACTTAAAGAGCAAAGGTATGTAGGAGGTATTCTCTTTCCTCTTTTTTACTTTATCACAAATATGCCTAAAAATTTCACTGAAAACCAGATAATAGCTGGTTTTGCAAATTACCTTATTTACCCTGCAGCCTTTATTATCCCGCTTTTGCTTTATATAATTAGTATTTTCAAAAAGAGGGGTGAGGAGTCGTGAAAAAGTTTATTAAGGTTTTAATAATTATCACCCTATTATTTTTTTTATCGGGATGCTGGGATATGGTGGATATAGACAAGAGAATATTCATAGGAAATGTGGGGATAGACAAAAAAGAAGATAAGTACCTTTTTACTTTTACCTATCCCATCGTTAGAAAGCTCGTTGGCGGAGAAGGGGGAGGAGGGGGTGGCGGAGAGGGAAAAAGCATATATATAATAAAAACTGAGGCACGGTCTTTGACAGAGGCCATAAGCTTAATAGCTCACAGGACGAGCAGGAGAATAAATTTTGACCACTCAAGGAACATTATCATAGGGGAGGAACTAGCAAAAGATGGAATAAAAGAAATAATAGACAGTTTAGAAAGAAATCCGCAGACAAACAGGAGGAGCTATTTGATAATTGCAAAGGACAGGGCAGAGAAAATATTGAGCAAAGAGAATGACCAGGAGATTTTGCTCGCTTATTATATTGAATACCTTTTTAAATCAAAACAGAATCCTGGTGATTATGTTGATAGAGATTTTTCAGAGGTTATGGAGCAAATACATTCATTAAAAGGTGATGCTTTAATGCCTGTTATAACAGTAGCAGGAAAGGATCTTGATGCAAACGGCGGGGCGGTTATAAAGGACTATAGGCTAATAGGTTATTTAAATACGGAAGAAGTGAGGGGGATAAACATACTACTGGGAAAAGCTATGCAAACGATTACCGCCTTTGATATTGATGGCACTAAATTAGCTGTTTGTGAAATAAAAAGTGCAAGATCAACGCCGGTACTTTTGAAAGCCCAAGAAGTACCTGTTATAAGGTATGACATAGAAGTAGCTGCTTCACTTCGGGAGATTCATTCCGATAAAATAGGCAAAAAGGGGTTAAAAGAGCTTCAGGAAGGCTTTGCAAAAGAGATAAAAAAACAGATAGAAGCGGGTTTAAATAGAGTCCAAAAGGATTACAAAGTGGATGTCATTGGAGTGGGGGAATATTTATATAAAAGAAAACCAAAAATATGGGAAAAATATGAGAAGGATTGGGAGGAAATATTCCCTGATGTAGAGATAATAGTAAATCCAAAGGTAAAATTTATAAACCTCGGCCCTGTAATATGATTAGGGCTTTTATTTTTGGGGAATAATTCTATTTGAAGGGAAAATATAAGGGGAGAGGTATAAAATGAAAAGGATTAAAAGGGTTTGCCTTTGCCTTGCTGTAATACTTTTGGCAAGCTTTTTGGCGATTGTGTTTGCTGGTTTTGCGGTTAAAAACGATGAGGAATACGTGCACAAAGGTGTAATTAGGCTTCACGTAGTGGCAAACAGCGACCTCAACGAAGATCAGGAATTGAAGTTAAAGGTAAGGGATGCGGTTTTGGAAAACCTTACTCCTATATTGAAAAATGTAAAAAATCAGGAGGAAGGGAGAGACTACATAATTACCCATCTTAAAGAGATTGAAGGTATTGCAGAAAAAGAAGTAATAAAATACGGGAAAGATTACGATGTAAAGGCGTATTACGGTGTTTTTCCCTTTCCTCCCAAAAAATACGGGCTTTTGTATTTCCCTGCTGGAAATTACGAGGCTTTGAGGATAGTCATAGGTAAGGGAGAAGGCCAAAACTGGTGGTGCGTGCTTTTCCCACCCCTTTGCTTTGTGGATATAGCTAAAAAGGACATTTTAGATAAAGATGAAATTTTGACTGAAGGCAAAAAAATGGAGATCACCTTTAAATTAAAATCCAAAGAAGTGCTGGAAATGGCTTTGAAGCGCCTAAAAGAAGGGGCGAAGCTTGCCTTTAAAAAATAAATTTAAGTTTTATATGCTTAGCCATAAAAAAGCCTATTATTTATTATTAATGGTGATTAATCTACTCTATTAATGGTTATAGGCTATACGCTTTACTATATTCCTTTTTAGAGCTTTTTATTCTTTTTTTCGCCCATATTTCACAAAAAATTAACATTTTGTTTGGAGATTGTTTATTGAAATTTAAAAAAATATATGCTTTAATATGTTTGTTTAAATAACCAGAGGGAGTGTGAATCATGAGATGAACATTGAAAAACAGCAAGAAACCCCTCTTTTTTCGGCCCTGAAAAAGTATGTGGAGGACGGCACCATATCCTTTCACGTCCCAGGGCACAAAGGGGGAAGGGGAATACCGGAATTTAGAAGTTTTGTAGGAGAGAACATCCTGGCCATTGATGTAACCGCAGGACTTTTAGATCTCGACAACATATGCAGCCCCCGTGGAGTGATTAAAGAAGCGGAAGAACTTGCTGCCGATGCTTTTGGAGCTGATCATGCCCACTTTCTCGTGAACGGGACCACTTCCGGAATACAGGCAATGATTCTTGCTGTGGCAAATCCAGGGGACGAAATAATAATACCGAGGAACGCTCACAGGTCAGTGACCGGGGGGCTTATCCTAAGCGGTGCAAGGCCAGTTTATATACAACCAGTAATTGATGATTACATGGGTATAGCCATGGGAATAACACCTGAAAGCGTGCGCAGGGCTTTGGTAGAACACCCCAACGCAAAGGCGGTCTTTGTAATCAATCCCACCTACTACGGTGTAGCGTCCAACTTAAAGGAAATTGTGGAAATTGCCCATTCATTTGGGAAACCCGTCATAGTGGATGAGGCTCACGGTGCTCATTTTGGGTTTCACCCAGAACTTCCCCTTTCAGCGATGGAAGCTGGAGCGGACATGAGTGCAGCGAGCGTCCACAAGCTTGTAGGGTCAATGACCCAAAGCTCTATACTTCTTGTTAAAAGTAAGTTAATTGACGACAGGCGCGTCAAAGCAGCCATGAATTTGACCCAGACCACAAGCCCTTCTTATCCTCTGATGGCCTCCCTTGATGTGGCAAGAAAACAGATAGCACTCCATGGGAGGGAGTTGCTCTCTAAGGTAATAAGGCTTTCTGAAGAGGCAAGGAAGAGATTGAACGAAGTAGAAGGCCTTTACGTAATGGGGAGGGACAAGGAAGGCACTGAAGGGTGCTTCAGATACGACCCCACAAAGATTGCAGTCAATGTAAGAGAACTCGGGCTTTCCGGATTTGAGGTAGAAAAAATCTTAAAATACGAATACCGCATTCAGGTTGAGCTTTCAGACCTTTACAACGTGCTTGCTGTAAGCGCCATTGGCGATTCCGAAGAAAGCATAGAGGCCTTTGTCAAAGCGATGACCGATATTGCCAAAAAATACGCGAGGAAAAATGTTATAAAGATATCTGCTTCCCTGCCCGAAAGCGGCGAACTGGTGGTATCACCAAGATACGCCTTCTATGCTGAGAAAAAGGCTGTAAGGCTGGAAGACGCCGAAGGGGAAATATCCACCGAAATGCTTATGGCCTATCCGCCGGGAATCCCCATAGTCTGCCCCGGCGAAAGGATAACAAGGGACATAATAGACTATGCCAAATCCCTTCAGGCCGAAGGATGCCACCTTCAGGGCACTGAAGACCCTGAAGCTATGTGTATTAAAGTCATTGCAAACAAAGAAGCGCTGGAAATGGAATACCGGCAATTAATAAATTATTAAAAATGAGAAATACTAAAAACGTGCGCAAAAAATTTAAAAGGAGGGGGCTTTATGTCCCGAAGAAGGCGCGGCGTTATGTCCGAAGCCCTCAAGTACGAGCTTGCAAAGGAACTTGGGGTATACGACATAGTCGCGAAAGAGGGTTGGGGTGCTGTCCCTTCCAGAGATTGCGGCAACCTCGTAAGGCTTGCGATTGAAAGAGCGGAACGTGCAATGATCGAAGATTACAATAAGCTCCACCCCGAGGGCTAAAGCTTCCTTGAGCGCACAAAACCAGGGTTTTACACCCTGGTTTTTATATTACCCAAAGATTTGTTAAATTTTAACCTTTCCCCTTTTTGAAGAATAATCTAAATATAAGACTTGTTTTTTTAATAATTTTTTTGAAAGGGGCCTTATCATGAGACTTCCTGAAGTTGTCTTGGGAGAAAGGCAGTTAAAAATAACAAGGCCTTTAATGAGCGGCACCGATGTGAGGCATCTTCAGCAGGCACTAAAGGATTTAGGGTTTTACAACGATAGAATCGACGGTATTTACGGAATTAATACAGACAGGGCTTTTAGGAGATTTAAAAAATACCTGAAAGAAGAGGATAACGAAAAAGTGATTGAAACCCTGAAAAATTACGAAAAATACGGCATAGGTTTTTGGCGAACCTTTCACGGCGATTTTTCCAATACGGGATATTTCCCTTTTAAAATTCGCGACCAATTGAACACGGTTTTTTTAAAAAACATTATAAATATAAATTCCATGGCGGTGTATAAAAAACTTTTATTTGTTTCGGGAGATGATTTTGTAATATGCCTTGATGCTAAAAACGGTGAAGTTTTATGGTATAATAACAAAATAAACCCTCGATTTCCTATAACTGCTAACCCTGATTACATTATTATTCCTGATGAGGGCATAATTTTATTAGAGCCCTTCAGCGGTAGGATGGTTGAAAGAATAGATTTGAAAAATCCCGTTTACGGCAGTGCGGTCTATTATTTAGGTAAAATCTTTTTTGCGGAGGGAAAAGGAAGTATAATAGGGTATAAACCCGCTAAAGGCATAGTATGGGAATTTAATACCGATGGGGCCTACTCCACACCTCCCGCTCTATATGGAGAGAATTTATTTTTTGCTTCCTATGACAGAAACGTTTACTGCTTAGATTTAAAGGGAGAGGTTATATGGAAGACAAAAATTTACGATTATATAATAGAGCCCCTTTTTGTCCTTGAAACTTTTGCCTTTGCGCTGGGAGAAGAAAAATTGTATGCCTTTGATAGCTTCACCGGCCAAGTTTTGTGGATTAAAGTATTACCAGAAAGAGATTTTATAACCAATTGCCTTGCGGGGAATATCCTTTACATTGTAACGACTGCGGGAAATCTTTTCATTTTAAATAAGTTTAAAGGGGATTTTGAGGGGATAATTACCCTAAAAGAAAAACCCAATAAACTGCTTTTTGGAAACGGCGAAAAATTGTTTATCGGAAGCCAAAACGGATTATTAGTTTATGCAGTCTCGGAAAGCGGTGTTTTTTTGAAGGAAGAGTATTTAAAAGGACATAATATTAAGGCTGTCGCCTTTTCGGGTAAAACCCTTTTTGCAGCAACAGAAAAAGGACTTTTTGCTTTAAGTTGAAGGAGGGATTTTCTTGAGCAGTAAACCCATTGGAGTTTTCGACTCGGGAGTTGGGGGACTTACCGTATCAAAAGAGATCATGGAGCTCTTGCCCCATGAGGCCATTGTGTATTTGGGGGATACCGCAAGGGTGCCCTACGGTTCAAAATCACCGGAGACCATAACCCGCTACGCTTTTGAAGGCTTAAAATTTCTCTTGTCAATGAACGTAAAGCTTGTTGTTATTGCCTGCAACACGGTAAGCGCCACATGCTTAAAAGAGCTGCAAAACAATTCAAACGTCCCCGTAATAGGGGTAATAGAGGCGGGAGCAAGGGCTGCGGTGAGGACTACAACCTCTAAAAAAGTTGGAGTTATCGGTACCGAAATGACTGTAAAAAGCAAGGCTTACGAGAATGCCATAAAAGAAATTGACAGTGAAATCATGATTTTGTCAAAAGCATGCCCCTTGTTTGTCCCTCTTATTGAAGAAGGGTGGCTTGACAAGGAGGCCACATATCTTACCATAGCTGAATACCTTATGCCCTTAAAAAAGGAAGGAATAGATACCCTCGTGCTTGGCTGCACCCATTACCCTCTCCTAAAACCTTCCATTGCTCGGGTTCTCGGTGAAGAAATAAAATTGGTGGACTGCGCAAAGGAAACCGCTATTATGGTAAAAAACACCCTCGAATTCCAGGGGCTTTTAAACCGAGAGGGTTCTTTTAATGAAGAAATATACAGATACTTTGTCACCGACAATCCAGAAAAATTTAAAGAAATAGGGGAAAGGTTTTTAAATAGGAAGATAGAACATATAGAAAAAGTTAGGCTATAGGAGGAGCGGTTTTTAATGAAGAAAAAAATAGCCTTTTTGGCTACCGGTGGGACGATTGCCTGTGTTAAGACTCCTGAAGGACTAAGGCCGGCCTTTACGCAGGAGGAAATGCTTGAACTTTTACCTGAGCTTTCGGAAATAGCGGAAATTGAGGGAAGAATGATAATGAACATCGATAGCTCCAATATGCAGCCTGAAGACTGGATTATCATAGCAAAAGAAGTGGAAAAAGCCTTAAAAAATTGCGACGGTGTAGTCATCTCCCACGGAACAGATACCATGGCCTATACGTCCTCCGCCTTAACTTACATACTTACCTTTCTTAAAAAGCCTGTAGTTCTTACTGGAGCGCAGGTTCCCATAGGAGAAGAAGGGAGCGACGGCAAAAAAAACCTAAAGGATGCCTTTTTGACAGCTACGGCCGGCGAACCCGGGGTTTTTGTAGTATTTGACGGCAAAATTATATTTGGAGACAGGGCAGAGAAACTGAAGTCCAAAAGCTTTGATGCCTTTTACAGCGTAAATAGCCCTTTTGCAGGGGAAGTGGTTGACGGCAAAGTAACTTTTGCTAAGGAAGTATTAAAAGCTGAAAGGGATAGGATACAGAATATATGGCAAAAGATTGCCATAAAAGAAGGTTATACTAAAAGAGAGATTCAGGGGGATCCATGCATTGTTTACGATAAAATTAATGCGAAGGTAATGCTTTTTAAATTATACCCCGGGTTTGAACCCGACATGCTTCTTTATCCAAAGGGAAAAGGCTATAAAGCAGTCCTCATTGAAAGCTTTGGAGCTGGAGGGGTTACCTTCAGGGAGCCGAGGAATTTGATACCTGCAATAAAAGAACTTATCGATTCCGGTATAAAAGTGGCGGTGACCACACAGGTAGTCTATGAAGGCGTTGATTTAAGCCTTTACGAAGTAGGAAGAAAAGCCCTTGAGGTAGGAGCTATCTCCTGCGATAAAGATACAAGGGAAGCAGCACTTATTAAACTTATGCTTTCTTTATACGATTAAAAATTAAAGGGTAAAGTCCAGCCTTAAGGTTTTAATTTGAGGCTGGATTTATTTTTAACACAAATTACCCCGGGGTCATATTATAAAATATGAAAAAACTATGGGCAATATTAAGGGGGAAGTTTTATGAACACCTCCTGGTTAAAAGTTGTAGGGGATGTTTTGACCAGCGAAGCAGTTATGGAACCTGTAATTGCAGCTGTTTTGGGCTACGGTATAAGTGTATACAACAAAAATAGACGATTCAGGATAATAATGGAAATAACTGCCGATGTGGTGGACTATATAGAGGAGCACTACAAGGAGTGGGGAATTAAAGGCAACCAGAAAATGGAAAAATTCTTGGAGATATTTTCAAGGGAGTTCAAAAAACACTTCGGGAGAAAGCCCTCCAAGGAAGAGTTGGAAACTGCAAAAATTCGGGCGGAGGCTTTGGTGTACAGGGCGAGAATGAATTATGATATAATTAAAAAAAGTATGATAAAAAAATAGTTTTGTTGCATAAAATTGGGCAAAAATATATAATATTAATGTATTTTAGGTATTTTTTTGATTGGAGGAAAAAAAGGGTGGATATAAAACAAAGGATAAAGGATGATATAAGGCAGCTTATAGTGTTGGCTTTGAACCGTGCAAGGGAGGAAAACTCTTTAAGTTTTGACGAGATACTGCCCTTTGCCGTGGAGGTGCCCAAGGAAAAGGTCCATGGGGACTTTGCCGCAAATGCGGCAATGGTTATGGCCAAAAAAGCCAAGCAGAGCCCCGTCAAAATTGCAGGGATAATCAAAGAATACATTGAAAAATCCCTTTCTTTTTATAGCAGCGTCCCTATAGAAAAAATAGAAGTGGCAGGACCGGGGTTTTTGAACTTTTATTTAAAAAAGGATTGGGCTCATGAAGTCTTATACTACATCCTAAAAGAGGGAGAAAATTACGGTAAGCAGGATATAGGAAATGGCAAAAAGGTTCAGGTGGAATTCGTGAGCGCAAACCCTACAGGCCCCATGCATATGGGCAATGCCCGCGGCGCAGCCCTCGGCGACGCTTTGGCCGAACTTTTGAAAACTGTAGGATATGATGTCACACGGGAGTTTTACATAAACGATGCCGGGAATCAAATTGAAAACTTTGCACTTTCATTGGAAGCGAGGTACCTGCAGCTTTTGGGTTACGATGCACAGATACCCGAAGGAGGCTACCACGGAGAAGATGTTATAGAACACATGAAGGAGTTCATTGAAAAAGAAGGGGATAAATACTTGAATGTAGAGCCCGAAGAAAGAAGAAGGGTCTTTGTGGAATACGCCCTCGAAAAAAACATCCGCCGTATGAGACAGGATTTGGAAGATTTCGGTGTGGTTTTTGACATCTGGTTTTCAGAGCGCTCCCTGCACGAGAGTAATAAGGTGATGGATACTATAAAAATGCTCCAAGAACGTGGATATACCTATGAAAAGGACGGAGCTTTGTGGTTTGCTGCCACTAAATTCGGCGTGCCCAAGGATGAGGTGCTAATACGCCAGAACGGTATCCCCACCTATTTCGCAGCGGACATTGCCTATCATAAGGACAAGTTTGACAGGGGCTTTGAATGGGTTATCGATATATGGGGTGCGGACCACCACGGGCACGTGCCGAGGGTTAAAGCTGGGCTTGCCGCCCTCGGATACGACCCGGGAAAGCTTACCATTATCATAATGCAACTTGTAAGGCTTTTCAGGAACGGCGAAATTGCCCGCATGTCCAAAAGGACAGGCAGGGCTGTAACCTTAGCAGATCTGATAGACGAAGTCGGAAAGGATGCAGCAAGGTTTTTCTTCAATTTGAGAAGTGCGGATACCCATTTGGATTTTGACCTTGATTTAGCTGTAAAGCAGTCGGAGGAAAACCCCGTATTTTACGTGCAGTACGCCCATGCCAGGATTTCAAGCATATTAAGAACTGCAAAGGAGCAGGGTATAGAATTTGAGGTTGAAAACTTCTCGGAAGCGAGAATAAAACAGCTGGTGGGACTTTTGAAAGAAGAGCCCGAGATTGAGCTCATCAAAAAGCTTGCCGAGTTTCCAGAAGAAATACGTATAGCAGCGGAAAACCTTTCTCCCTATAGGATCGCAAATTTCACCTTGGAGCTTGCATCGCTTTTCCACTCTTTTTACAACAGCTGCAGGGTGCTCACAGACGATGAGGATTTGACTAAAGCAAGGCTTATACTTATATTTGCGACAAAAAGGGTTTTGAAGAATGCCTTCAAGATACTCGGCATTTCGGCACCCGAAAGGATGTAAAATACCCTCATTAAGGGGTTGATAGATTGAAGGAGATTGATATAATAAAAGCCCAGTTAGAGCTTCTCCTTTCTCATGTAGAAGAGGGCATACACATCGTAGATGATGCGGGCATTACGGTATACTACAACGATGCGGTCGCCAAAATTGAGGGATTGACCAGGGAAGAGGTAGTGGGGAGGCATATCTTAGAAATATTTCCCTCCTTAGACGAAGAGAAAAGCACCCTCCTGAAGGTTTTAAGAACGGGGGAGCCCATATACGATAAGGAGCAGACCTTCACAAATTATAAAGGGAAGAGAATCACCACAATAAACACCACACTGCCCATAAAGGTTGACGGCAAAATAATAGGTGCTATGGAAATATCCAAGGATATAACCTCTGTAAAAGACCTCTCCGAGAAGATAAACGACCTTCAGGCAATTCTTTACGGCAGGAAAAAACCGGGAGAAAAGAAGACGGGAGCGGTTTTCACCTTTGATGATATAATCGGCGAAAGCAGGGAAATAAAGGAGCTAAAGGCGCTGGCCCGAAAGGCTGCGAGAAGCTCCATCCCCGTTTTAATCTGGGGAGAGACGGGAACGGGGAAGGAGCTCTTTGTCCAGGCCATTCACAATGAAAGTCCGAGGAAAAATAAACCCTTTATCCCCCAAAATTGTGCCGCCCTGCCGGGCACGCTTTTAGAAGGTATACTCTTCGGCACCATAAAGGGAGGATTTACTGGGGCTGAAGACAGGCCAGGACTTTTCGAACTTGCGGACGGTGGCACTCTTTTCTTGGATGAGATAAATTCAATGCCCCTTGAACTTCAAGCAAAGCTTTTGAGGGTGCTGCAGGAAGGTACGGTAAGGAGGATAGGCGATACAAAAGTAAGGTATGTGGATACGAGAGTCATAACGGCGTGCAGCGAGGATCCGGTGGAGGCTGTGGAAAAAAAGAAGCTTCGTGAAGACCTTTTTTACCGAATAAATGTGGTTTCTTTAAAAATCCCTCCATTAAGGGAAAGGAAGGAAGACATACCCATACTTGTGGATTATTTTATTAAAAAATATAACCCAAATACCGAAACCGATATAAAAGTATCGCAGGCGGTTATGGATATATTTTACGAATACCACTGGCCGGGCAATGTTAGGGAATTGGAACACGCTATAGAAGGTGCCCTTGTTATAATGGAAGGGGACACCATACTTCCCGTGCATCTTCCTGTTCAAATAAAAAGTTATTTTTCACCGACAAAGGGGAATATAATATATCAGGAGAGCATGAATCTTCAGGAAGCTTTGGAAAGGGTAGAAATGGATTTGATAAAAAAGGCTATAGAGAAAACCAGCGGTAATATTTCAAAAGCAGCAAGGATGCTTGGCATACCCCGCCAGACCCTTCAGTACAAATTGAGAAAAATCAATGAAAGCAAAAAAATAAAAAGGTTAAAAGAGGAAAAGGAGATAGAGAACTCAAGTTAAAATGTTAAATACAAGGAGGAATTTTAAGTTTTTTCAAGAATATATAAAAATATATGGTTTTTAGACAGTTCCCCTGTGCGGTTAACCGGTAAAGAGGAAAGAAAGGGAGGTTTTTAACTGTGAAAATAAGATGGTTCGGTCATGCCTGCTTTATGCTGGAGTCCGTTGTCGGCACCAAGATAGTCACCGACCCATTTGATGGAAGTGTAGGATATAAGATACCTAAGGTTGAAGCCGATGTGGTTACGGTAAGCCACGACCACTACGACCACAATTATGTGGAGGCGGTTCACGGGGACCCGACTATTATAAAGGCTCCGGGAGAATACATCACCTGTGGTGTTAGCATAAAAGGAATTTCCGCCTTCCACGATGAGGTAAAAGGGGCGAAAAGGGGACAGAACATAATCTTCGTCTACGAAATAGATGGAGTGAGGGTATGCCACGTGGGAGATTTAGGGCATCTTCTTTCAAAGGCTCAGGTTGAGGAAATAGGTAGGGTAGATGTGCTTTTAATCCCTGTAGGAGGGACCTTTACCCTCGATGCTGAAGGAGCAGCTGCCGTGAGGGAACAGCTTTCACCCAAGATTACCATCCCCATGCACTTTAAGACCCCTGCAGTCAGCATGCCCATAGACCCTGTAGACAAATTCCTCGACAAAGTCGGCGGAGGAGAATTTTTAGATTCCAACACCTTAGAGGTCACTCAAGACGACCTAAAGGGAGATGTAAATCGCATAGTGGTGTTAAAATACGAGTAAAAAGCAGCATTTTCGCTGCTTTTTTTATTAATTATTGACAACCCCCCTTTTATTTATCTAAAATAGAGTGTATGGATTTTTTTATGTACGGAAAATCTTCAAGGGGGACTTGTAATGCACACCAAGTTTATATTCATAACCGGTGGAGTCGTTTCATCGCTCGGCAAAGGAATAACCGCAGCCTCATTGGGAAGGCTTTTGAAGGCAAGGGGACTTTCCGTTTTCATGCAGAAGTTTGACCCGTATATAAACGTGGATCCGGGCACCATGAGCCCCTATCAGCACGGCGAGGTATTCGTCACCGAAGACGGCGCGGAAACCGATCTTGACCTTGGGCATTACGAAAGGTTTATCGACGTAAACCTTACAAGGGACAGCAACGTTACTACTGGCCAGATTTACTGGTCAGTACTTTTAAAGGAAAGAAGGGGAGACTATTTAGGGGGCACCGTTCAGGTTATTCCCCATATAACCAATGAAATAAAGGACAGGATTTTGAGGATTGCTCGCACGGAAAACCCTGATGTGGTGATCACCGAGATAGGCGGAACGGTCGGCGACATAGAGAGCCTTCCTTTTTTGGAGGCCATAAGGCAACTTCGGGCTGACATTGGGAGGGACAACGTCCTTTACATCCACGTGACCCTGGTGCCCTACCTTTCAAAGGCGGGAGAATTAAAAACAAAACCCACCCAGCACAGCGTAAAGGAACTCCGGAGCATAGGTATACAGCCTGATATTATCGTGTGCAGGGCGGAAAAGCCCCTTTCCCGGGAGCTGAAGGAAAAAATTGCCCTTTTTTGCAGCGTAGAGCCCGAAGCGGTTATCCAAAACTACGATGCGGAAACCATATACGAGGTGCCGCTCATACTCCAAAAAGAGGGGCTCGATGAGGTTGTAGCCAAAAAGCTCGGCTTTGACGGCATGAAAGCAGACCTTACAGAATGGGAGGAAATAGTAAGAAAGATAAAGAACCCTTCAAACAGGGTAAACATCGCCCTTGTAGGCAAATACGTAGAGCTTCACGATGCCTACCTCAGCATAGTTGAGGCATTAAACCACGGCGGTATAGCAAACGACACCCGGGTTTTTATAAAATGGATTCATTCGGAAGACTTAGAAAAAGAGGGAGTAAACTTAAATGAAGTCTTTGAAGGCATAAATGGCATACTAATTCCCGGCGGATTCGGGGACAGGGGCATTGAAGGAAAGATAAGAGCCATACAGTATGCAAGGGAAAACAAGATACCTCTTTTCGGCATTTGTCTTGGGATGCAGTGCTCTGTAATAGAGTTTGCAAGGAACGTTTGCAACCTAAAAGGAGCCCACAGCACCGAGTTTAGGCCGGACACGCCCTACCCCGTAATAGACCTCATGCCCGAACAAAAGGGCATTGAGAAAAAAGGCGGTACAATGCGCCTCGGGCATTACCCCTGCAGGATAAAAGAAGGCACTAAGACTCATGAGGCGTATAAGGAAGCTATCATAGAGGAGCGCCACAGGCACCGCTACGAATTCAACAACGACTTCAAAGAAATTTTGGAAAAGAACGGACTTATCATCTCGGGTATTTCCCCCGACGGAAGGCTCGTTGAAATAATCGAATTAAAAGACCACCCGTGGTTTATAGGGACCCAATTTCACCCTGAATTCAAATCAAGGCCCAACAGGCCCCATCCCCTTTTCAGGGAATTCATAAAAGCCTCCCTCGAATACAGGAAGAAAAGAATAGAAGGATAAAAACCGGAGTTTCGCTCCGGTTTTTTTTATGCCTTTTCTTTCAACTGTCTTGCCTCAAGAAAGAGAATGTAATAGAATTAAAACAAATAACAAAATTATCAGCAAAAACATAAAATTATTAAAGAAAAGCGAAAAATTTAAAAAAAAAATTAATTAAAAGGGGGTTTTTTATGCTCAAAAAACTTACTATCGAAGAACTCTGCGATACCTGCGATGCATCCCTTTTTGAATTTGAAACCACCGATGAACTTGAACCCATATCCGATATAATAGGGCAGCAAAGGGCCGTAAGGGCGATGGAATTCGGCCTTAAAATAGAAAAAAAGGGCTACAACATCTTCGTAAGCGGGCCCACCGGCACAGGAAAGACCACGTATGCAAGGCTTGCCGTTTCAAAGATAGCAAAAGAAAAAAGCGTACCCGATGATATACTTTACGTCTACAACTTCTCAAAACCCGAAAAACCCATTGCCCTTTTTTTAAAGGCGGGAATGGGCTACGAATTTACAAAGGATATGGAAAAACTCGTAAACGAGGTTAAAAGGGAGATAAACAAGGTATTTGACGACGAAGCCTTTGAGGTGCAAAGGCAGGAAATAATAGATATATACCAAAAAAAGTCCGCCGAGATCTTTGAAAAACTTGAAGAACAGGCGAAAGCCGAAGGATTTATAATCCAAAGAAGCCCGCAGGGATTTATAACGGTCCCTCTAAAAGAAGGAAAGCCCATGAGCCAGGAGGAATTCGACGCCCTTTCCGATGAAGAAAGAAAGGCAATAGAGGAAAAAGGAAGGAGCCTTCAGCCAAAAATAGATGAAGCTTTAAGAAGGGTAAGGCTTGTGGACAGGGAAGCAAGGGAAGAACTATTAAAATTGGAAAGAAAAACCGCACTTGCTGCAATAAACCCCATTTTCGAGGAAATTACTGCAAAGTACGCCGAATTCGAAGGAGTTGTAAACTACTTAAAAGAAGTAAAGGACGACATGATAAAAAACCTAAATGCAATAAGGCAGGCATCGAGGGAAAAAGGAGAGGACGGCCTTGAATTTTCGGCAATATTTGCACAGGGTTCTCCTAAGGAGGACTTTTATATAAGGTACAGGGTAAACCTTTTTGTGGACAACAGAAACACCGAAGGTGCACCGGTAGTAATAGAGACCAATCCCACCTACTATAACCTCTTTGGAAAAATTGAAGGAAAAGCCTCTTTCGGCACCGTTGTGACCGACTTTACCATGATAAAAAGCGGGGCAATACACAGGGCAAGAGGTGGATACCTCATCGTTCAGGCTGAGGACCTTTTTAAGGACCCCTTTGCATGGGATACATTAAAGAGGACCTTAAAAAACGGGGAAGCCCGTATAGAAAATATAGGAGAGCAGTACAGGGTAATACCTACGGTAACCTTAAAACCCCAGCCCATACCCGTTGACGTAAAGGTTATACTCATAGGATCACCCCTTTACTACTATATATTAAATGAATACGATGAGGACTTTAGGAAACTTTTCAAAATCCGTGTGGACTTTGATGTGGAGATGAAAAAAACTAAGGAAAACCTGAAAAATTACGCCGCCTTTGTATGCCACATCTGTAAAAACGATGGGCTTTTGCACTTTGATAAAGAGGCCGTTGCAAAGGTTATCGACTACAGCTCAAGGCTTGCGGAAGACAAGACTAAGCTTTCTACAAGGTTCAACGAAATAGTGGAGCTTTTATATGAAGCAAGCGCATGGGCGGAGATTGAAGGGGAAAAAACAGTAAAAAAACACCACGTCCAAAAGGCCATAGAAGAAAAAGCCTACCGCTCCAACAGGGTTGAAGAAAAACTTTTACAAATGATAGAAAAGGGAGAGATCATCTTAGATGTCTCCGGTAAAAAGGTAGGTCAAGTAAACGGGCTTTCAGTATTGGATATCGGAGATTACACCTTTGGTCAGCCTTCAAGGATTACCGCTACCACCTACCTCGGCGATGCAGGAGTTGTGAACATAGAAAGAGAAGTGAAACTTTCCGGCAAAATTCACGAAAAAGCGGTATTAATCCTTTCCGGTTACTTAGGAGAAAAATATGCAAAAGACATGCCTCTTGCCATCTCCGCAAGCATAACCTTTGAGCAAAACTACGGAGGTGTAGAAGGAGACAGCGCAACCTGCGCCGAACTAATCGCCCTTTTGTCGAGCATTTCGGGGATACCCGTAAGGCAGGATATAGCTATTACCGGGTCCCTCGACCAACATGGGAACGTCCAGCCCGTAGGAGGGGTCACCCATAAAATAGAAGGTTTTTACCATGCCTGCAAGATAAAAGGCCTTACCGGCACTCAAGGGGTGGTAATACCTTCACAGAACATCGACAACCTCATGCTCAAAGACGAAGTCCTGCAGGCAGTAAAGGAAGGCAAATTCCACATCTACAGCGCTGAGACCATAGACGATGTTATCGAAATAATGACTGAATTAAAAGCCGAAGAATTCCACCAAAAAGTGAAGGAATCCTTAAAATCCCTTGCCGAAAGGGCAAAGGAATTCTTCGACGGCGAGTAAAAATTTTATATTCCGAGGAAGGATTTTCCTTAAAAATGAAGAATATAATTTATACCGATAATTGTTAGGTTAATTTTTCAGCAATGTTACACTATGTTACATTTCGTTTACAGTTATCTCAGCCTTATTGACGCAAAATAAACCCCAATGCTATAATACCAGTAGAAGTTAAGCTTAGGAAAAATATACAATCTTCTCAATCCTTTGAGAGGGGGGATAAGTAAGAAAATAAAAAATTTTATAAAATAAAATAAAAATTATAAAAAAATAAGGAGGATTTGGGTATGAAGCGTTTCAAAAAGTCACTCGTAACCCTGCTCGTGCTGGTATTCGTACTCAGCATTATGAGCACAGGGTTCGCAGCATCCTTCAGCGATGTTAAAGATGAAAACGTCGCTGATGCTGTTGCAAGATTAACAGCACTCAACATTATCAACGGTTATCCCGATGGTACATTCAGACCAGAAAACACAATTACAAGAGCTGAATTTGCAAAAGTCGTTGTAAATGCTCTTGGACTCGGCAATGCAGCACAATATGCAAAAGGAATGACAAAATTTAAGGATGTAACTTCAACACACTGGGCATCCGGCTACATACAGGTAGCATCGGACCTCGGAATAGTCAAAGGTTATCCCGATGGCACATTCAAACCCGAAGCAAACGTAACCTATGCCGAAGCAATCACAATGATTATGAGAGCTCTCGGCTATGAGCCAAAAGCAACTGCTCTCGGCGGATATCCCGGTGGATACCTCGCAGTAGCAGCTGAAAAAGGCGTAACCGATGATGTCAACGTAGTAAGCAACCTCGGCGCAACCCGCGGCGATGTTGCAAAAATGATCAACAATGCACTCGAAGTTCCTTTGATGGAACAAACTTCATTTGGAGCAAATCCAACTTGGACAGAAAATGAGAATAAGAGCTTATTAAAGACAAAATTATCGGTTACTGTAATTGAAGAAAAACAAGTAAATTCGTACAATGAAGATGACAATAAGGTTACTATAGATGGTACAGAATATAATGTAGCAGCTGGCTTATCGTTTAAAGGTTTAGAAGGAGCGAAAGTGACTGCATGGAAAAAAGATGGTAAAATAATTTATGTTGAAGTAAAATCTCAGATTATATATGACACTGTAAAATCAATTGATGCTACTAAGAAAACAGTTAAATTAACGTTTGCAGATAAAACATATGAAACAGTAGGAAATGATGTATATGACGATGTAGCAGTAGGCGCTTATGGTAAGTTTATCATTGATGATGGTAAAATTGTAAATGCTACTCAGCTTACAGCTGTAACGTCACCAAAATTAGTGAAGGAAGTTAACACAACAAAAGATAAAGAATACATTAGAACCTACACGACTGATTCATCAGTAACGGCAACAACAAAATTAAATCCCTCAGACTATACTTTTATTAAGAATAATAAAGTAGCTACATTGGCAGATATTAAAGCTGGGGATGTAGTTTATATTGATACTACAAATAAAGTAATAGTGGCATATGATCTTAAAGTGGAAGGAAAATTAACTGCGTATAAACAAAATGATTATATTAAAGTTAATGGTACGACTTATTACACAGATGCAGAAAACTTCTCGACAGACAATGGGGATACTTATGGTGCTTTCGATGATGATTTATTCAACACAAATGTAGTAGCATTAAAGGGTATTAAAAATAAGATTGTTTTTGTAAAAGGTAATGTAGCTTCAACAACAACAGATTTCTATGGATTTGCATTAGATAAGACTTCTTCATTAGGTGAATATAAAGTAAAGGTATTAAAAGATGATGGAACAATAGCTGTATATAATGTTAAGGATAAAACTCAATATGAAAAATTACCCGAGGCAGATAAAGATTTAACTAAATTCTTCAAATTCAGTCTAAATGCAAATGGCGTAATAGAGTCAGTAACTGAGTACACAGCAGAACCTATAAATGGAGTAACCGACGCTGGTAACGGTTATATGAAGGTAGGAAGTACAGTTTACTACGTAAGCAATTCAGTAAAAGTATTTAATATGGAAGGGTCAGGAGTTATTGATTCAGTTTATACTGATAACATTGCTAAACCAGAAGATGTTGATATAGTTAATTGGTCCGATATAGTTAATGCGAAAAACATTGATTTAGATGTTATAGCATATAAAGAGACTGGAGATTCAGAATATAAAGCAATTGTAATAACTAATGGTTACAGCAATTTAGCAGGAGACTTAATAGCAGGATTTGTAAAAGAAGCATATAAAGTATCAGAAGACAAATATGAAGCAGTTATTATTACATCAGCTGGTGAAAAAACTTATACATTTAGGACAAATATTATTAGTAATGTAGAAAAACTTATAACTTATAGAGAAAAAGGTGTAAGTGAAGCTGTTTATAACGCAGAAGTTACAGAAACAGATAGAGTCTATGATGTAGATACATCGAGATTACTAATTAAATTATCAGGCAATGCTTATAAGAAAGTTGCTTCCGATGTATTAATCGTAGAAAAGAATGCAGATGGAGATCCAGAAGTAATATCCTTATCAGATCTTAAAGTAGAAGTCGAGGCAGCTGGTATAAGTGGAGTATCGATAAAATACTATATTGATACAGGGACTGAAATCATAAAAGCTATTACAATAGGATACTAATAATGAAAAAAAGAGGGGATAATATCCCCTCTTTTTGTTATGGTGCGCGGAATGCATGCGACCTTGACGGTGAAAGTCCGTTACGGGGGCTGATAGCACTAACTATTAACCGAAGTTAAGGGTGCCCAAAGAGATATGGAATCTGAAGGAAGCAGGCGGCAAATCCCCGCTTTTTTTTTTCATGGAAAAATTCTATCAACCCACCCCAAAAAGTATGATAAAATTAAAAATATAAAAATCTTTTTAAAATCTGCAAAAGGAGTAAATTTATGCTTATAGAATTAAAAAATATAAAAAAATACTACAAATCCGGTAAGTTAAACGTAAAAGCCCTTGATGGGGTGGATTTATCGGTGGAGGGGGGAGAGTTTTTATCCATAATGGGCCCTTCGGGGTCTGGGAAGTCTACGCTTTTAAACATTATAGGGTGTCTCGATAAGCCTACGGAAGGGGAGTACATATTAAACGGGAAGAATGTTGAAAGATTAAACGATGATGAGCTTTCCGAAATAAGGAATAATTACATAGGTTTTGTTTTTCAGACCTTTCATCTTTTACCCGAGTACGATGCACTATTTAATGTGGAAATTCCTCTAATTTATAGAGGAGTATCGGGCAAAGAAAGAAGGGAAAGGGCTGAAGTTGCTTTAGAAGCGGTGGGTCTAAAGGACAGGATGAAGCACAGGCCCACAGAGCTTTCTGGCGGTGAGCAGCAGAGGGTTGCCATAGCAAGGGCGCTTGTGCAGGAGCCATTACTTATTTTAGCAGATGAACCTACGGGAGCCCTTGATTCTAAAACGGGTAATTCCATTATGGAGCTTTTTAACAGGCTGAATGAGGAAAAAAATCTTACTATTATTTTGGTTACCCACGACGAGAAGATGGCGCGCTACGGAAAAAGGATAGTGCATATACTTGATGGGAAAATCCAGAGCGTAACCTATAATTGAACAAAATCGCTATAAAATAAATGTAATATTAAAAAACAAACTCAAAAATAATGATTTATTATTATAAATTTTAAGGGGGCTTAATATGTATAAAAAGATTACCGCATTTTTAGTTATTACAGCACTCGTGGTGGCCGGGGGATTTTACGCTTTTAAGAGCCTACTTCCACCTCCAAAAAAGGAAGCTGAGGGGCCAATATATTCTACCGCAAAGGTCATCAGAGGGGATATAAACGTGGGGGTGGAGACTTCGGGGCCTTTATACCCCAACAGCAGCGGAGGTATCATGGTGCCATACAATCCCGAATCTCAGGGCATGGTAAGCTATATCATAGATGAGGTTTTGGTAAAGGCAGGAGATACCGTTGAGGCGGGGCAGGTCCTGGTGAAGCTCAGGGCCCCCAACATTCAAACGGAGCTTGAAAATCTTCAAAAGCAGCTTGAGACGGCAAAAAAAGCCCTTGCTGATAAGCTGGGGACTACACCGGATAAGCTTTACGAGGTGGATCCTTCCAAAGGGATTACCCTAACCGCTCCCATTGACGGAAGGGTATTCGGATTTACGGCAAAGGAAGGAAGCGAGATTAAGGAAGGGGAAATAGTTGCAAAAATAGTAAACGATACAAAATATAGGGTAATTGCAAAGCTAAATCCTGCTGAATTCGAGATTGCTAAGGATTACAAAAAGGCTTTTTTGAGGTTTAACGTCTATGACGGTGTACTCGAAGGTGAAATTATAGAGTTAAACGATGAGCCGGTCCCGGAATCTACAGGGACCTCTTACTCAGAAGGAGACCAGATGTATCAGTACGTATACTACATGACTATTGAGGGTAAAAACCCTGGATTAATACAGCCCAATTTGACTGCTTATATAGGACTTGCAAAGGAAGGGGTGAAAAATCCCGAAAGCCCAGAAGTTTTGTGGCTTAAGTTCCCGTCGAAGGTGGAAGGTTTCGCTGAAGAAGAATCGGTGTTTTCGACCGTTACCGCTCGGGTGACAAAGGTATTTGTTAAGGAAAGAAGCAGGGTGAAAAAGGGAGACCCCTTAATACAGCTTGCGGGCTCGGATGTAAGGGACTACATTCTTGAAGAATTGAAAAAAATATCTGAACTTGAAAGCAAGATGTATAAGCTTCAAAACCAGCTTTCAATGCTTGAAATACGCGCACCGGTGAGCGGGGTTGTTGCGGATTTTAATGCAACAGTGGGTAAGACCGTAGGGATGGGTGAATGGCTCGGAAATATATTCAATCCCGAAGACATGACCATGTGGTGTCAGGTGGACGATATAGATATACTCCTCGTGAAGCAGGGGTCCCCCGTTAAGGTTACTATGGACGCACTACCGGGGAAAACCTTTGAAGGTTCGGTAATCTTTATATCGCCCATGGGAAAGGACCAAAGCGGTATTTCAAGGTTCGAGGTGCAAATAAAAGTAAAGGGTACGCCTGAGCTTAGACCGGGTATGCAGGCAAAGGCGTATATAGAAGCGGGCAGCGCTAAAAACGTCCTCCTCGTTCCAGTAGAAGCGGTATTTGAAGAAGACGGACAGCCGAAAGTAGAAGTTTTAAATCCCGATGGTACCACAAAAGTTGTAAGCGTGCAGCTCGGGCTCATGAACGACAGGTACGCCGAGATAAAAAGCGGACTAAAAGAAGGCGATGAAGTGGTGACGGGTTCAAGCTTTGATGTCCTTCCATCACAGCATATAAAGACGGATAAACTCCTTCCCGGGCAGAACAACAATCAAAGCGGTGGTAGCAATCAGCAAAATCAAGAAAGCGGCAAATGAGGTGAAAATAATGAAAAAGAACGGCCTCAGGGCCTTTTTTATTAAGCTTTTTTTCTCAGCAAAAATGGCGTGGCACGGGGTTGCGGCAAAGCCCCTCAGAACTTTTTTGACGGTGCTCGGGATTGCAATTGGTGTAGCATCTGTAATAAGCCTTATGGGAATAGGCGAAGGGGCGCGCCTTGAAGTTTTAAAGCAATTTGAAAGCCTCGGCTCAAATGTTATAGTGATAAAAGCTCAGGACCCTAAGGTGGAATTCAGCCCTGATGAAGCTTTTGAGCTTAAAGAAAGGGTAAGCGGTATTAAATACGCTACCCCTATTATAAAGACTAAGGCGATAATGCGCTGGAGAAGGGCGAGGGGTGAAGTGGACATACTCGGTGCGGGAAGCGAGTACTACAAGGTGAGGGATTATAAGGTAATAACGGGACATTTTTTTACCGAATGGCATGTAAAAGAGAGGGCAAAGGTAGCGGTTTTGGGATATAACATCGGTAAGAGCCTTTTAAACGGAAGGTCTCCGGTGGGGACTACCTTTACATTAAACAATGAGACCTACAGGGTGGTAGGGGTGCTTTCAAAAAAAGGCAATAGTCAGGAAGGACTGGACGACCTCATAATAATTCCCTATACAACAGCTCTTAAAATAGCGGGAAAAAGGACCGTTGACGAGATATGGATAAAGGCAGATTCCGCAAAAAGTGCCGACCTTGCCATAGCGCAGCTCGGGAGGATTTACAGGAGAAAGCTCGGGATTGACCTGAAAGCCCCTAAGGTAAATCCGGAAAATCAAAACAATACTGAAAATCAAGCACCTTCTCCAGAAAAGCCGGATAACAATAAAAATACCACCAGCGATATAATAGCTGGTAAGGAATTAATAACAATAACCAATATGAACAACCTCATCGAAGAAGCGGATAAGGCAAATAGGGTAATGACCCTTCTTCTGGCGGGGATTGCATCTGTATCCCTTCTCGTAGGCGGGCTCGGCATAATGAATATAATGCTCGTTGCCGTATCGGAAAGGATTTCCGAGATAGGTTTAAAGCGGGCCCTCGGAGCAAAAAAATCGGACCTTTTATTGCAGTTTATCTTAGAAAGCGTGATTTTGAGCCTGCTCGGCGCCGTAGCGGGGATACTCGCGGGTATTTGGGGAGTGAAGATTTTTACTACTTACGGACTTTACGCGGTTGTAAGTATTAATGCTCTAAAGGTTTCAACCTTTGTTGCCCTTGGATGCGGACTTTTATTTGGAGTATACCCCGCATACCTTGCGTCCTCGGTACCTCCTGTGGAAGCCCTTAGAAGATAGTAATCTAACATGGCTTTTTATAACGGGGATATACCTCTTTATATTTCAGGCTTACTTTCTATCAAATCGGTTACAGCATCTTCATCTTTAACCAATACGGGCAATCCATTTCTTAAAATGTTGAAGGCAATTATGGTGTTAGAGTGGTTTGCCGAGTCTACAAAATCATAAAAAATAATTCTGATGTCTATGTCGCTGTGGGGGCGTATATAATTAAAAGCATTATATTGCCAAAAAATGTTTTTGGGGTAAAGTATTTTTTGTATTAAAATAATGTTAGCAAAGGGAGAGCATATTAGTTATAAAAATTTTTAAGAAGGTGTAAGAATGAGCTATTTTGTTATAACGGGGCTATTTTCATACTTGATCGGAGGATTTTTCGTATTCAAAAAAAGGGAAACTTTTACTCAAGTAGTGGAATTTTTAAAAGGCTATCTTACAATGTTTTTTGCAGGGCTTTACCTTCATTCAGGGCTCATTTATCTTTTTTCATCAATGGGGGTTTTAGCAGGGCACACGCGCCCTTTTTTTAAGGGCTTTAGAGGGGATACAACCGAGGCTCTTGCCCTGGGCATCATCTTTTATTTGTCGTGGAAGATGGGGCTTATACTCTTTTTCTTTTTCCTTGTTCTAAAGCAATTTGTGGAAGATTATGACGATGCGGTTTTTATTACCTCTCTTTTGATACCCACTATATGCTTTAGATTTTTCAGAACGGATTCCTTTAACATAATTTGTATAATCATTTTTGTCCAGCTTGCGATACAGTTTTGGCCCAATTACTTGGAAAAAAGGATAAAGTCAGCTTTTATAAATAAAACAGTGCTTGGGCTTGCGGTATTTTTTATCCTTGCCCTGTTTTTCTTTAATAAATACGTCTACAAGGGTTTTGGAATGCAAAAGGATTTGATAAGGCACGGTCCGGGACAATTTAAATATGTGGCAATTACCTTTGACGACGGGCCGGACCCCCTTTATACACCTGAAATTTTGGACATACTGCTGGAAAAAAGGGTGCCGGCGACATTTTTCCTGATTGGCAAGAATGTGGAAAGTTATCCTGATATAGCTAGAAGAATAGTAAAGGAAGGGCACTCGGTGGGGAACCACACCTACAGCCACAAAAGCCTAATACCCCTTTCTGCGAAAGGGCAGGAGGAAGAGATAAAAAAATGCGAGAAGGCCATTGAAGAAGTGACGGGTGTAAGGCCTTTGCTCTTTAGGCCGCCAAGGGGGGTATATACCTCTTTTGCAAGGAAGCTTTTAAAGGACGAAAGGTATACCATCGTTTTGTGGGACGTAAGCGCCATGGACTGGGCGGAGCTTCCGCCGGATATGATTGTGGAAAGGGTGGTAAAAAGCGTAAAACCCGGGTCAATAATCCTCTTTCACGATTCCGGAGATTTGGTGACCTTTAAAGGTGGTAACAGAACATCGACAGTTCAGGCACTTCCCAGGGTAATAGATGAGCTGAAAAAACAGGGTTATGAATTTGTTACGGTTGATCAGATGATATTCCTTTCGGAACTTATGGAAACGGAGGAAAGGCTTGATGAGAATAAGAACGGCGGTTTTGAAGGACGTTGAATCCATAGCTGAAGTATTTTTGAAGGCCTTTGAAGGAAGCATAAAATTTTTTACACCCTTAACATCGGGCATAAAAAGGGCCTTTTGTGCCCTTTTTACCCTCCTGATTTGCACCTTCAAAGAAGGCGTAATGGTTGCCGAGGAGGAAAATAAAATTGTTGGTTATATAGTAATGGCGGACAATGTGAAAAGATTGTGGAAAGAAGCTTTTTTATCCGGCTTTATTTTTAAATTTATAATAAACTACTTAAGGGGGGATTATGGAGTAAAGATAAAAGACGCCCTCAGGATAGTTTATAACAAGTTGTTCTTCTTAAGGTTTGAAGTAAATACCGCTTCATCGGCCCAGCTTTTATCTATCGGGGTGCTGCCCGAGTGTCACGGAAAAGGCATAGGAAAGGCGCTTTTAGAAAAGGGGATGGAGTATATAAGGAAAAAGGGGATAAAAAGGGTAAAGCTTGAGGTGAGGCCCGACAATACATCTGCGGTAAAACTATATGAAAGGTTTGGGTTTAAGGTAAAAGGGAGGACAAGGGACCTTCAGGGAGAATGGCTCATAATGGTGTGGGAAGGTTAAAAGGAGAATACCTCCCTTTCAATGTTCTGGACGAAAAACCTTCCATCCTCTTCTAAAAAATTTAAAGCGCTTTCTAACTGGCTTTCCGCATGGGCTTTGCTGTTTGAAACGCAGCAGATGCCTATCACCGCAAAGCGAAGGTCGTCCTGCCTTTCTACTTCTGCTACCGAAAGGTTAAATTTGTTTTTTAGCCTTTCTACAACGCTTTTTACTATGGAGCGTTTATCCTTTAAGGAAAAGGTGTCCCCTAAGTAAATTTCTACCTTCAAAATCCCGACGTTCATATATTACCATCCTTTCATAGAATGAGGCGAGACTATGGGGCTTTATAAGTATTTTAATAAAGCTTTTAAAGAAAATAAAGGGGCAGTGCTCATTACGGTGCTTCTGGTGGGTTCCCTGCTTATTTTACTGAGCGTTGCCCTTTCGGAGTTTTCCCGAAGCAATTTAAAGGCTTCTCTTTATTATGAAAACAGGGTAAAGGCCCGCTACCTCGCGGAAGGTGGATTGAATAAAGCCCTTTCGGAGCTTAAAAATGATACCGAAAGGTTGGAGTATGTGCTTTCCGCTGCGAAAGGTAAAAGCGGCGGGGTGGTTTACGACAATTTAAACATCGAAGAAGGGGATTTGAAAGGGAATTTACAGGTTAAGGCCTTTCTGGAATCGGGAAATAAACTTAAAATAACCTCGGAGGGTACGGTAGGGAATTCCAAATTTACGGCAACTGCTTTCCTGACGGTTACGAGGGCCTATGAGGCCTTCCAAAAGTTGATATTTGCAGCTTCAGGGATTTCCTTTAACGGTGCAGCAAATGTGCAGGGGGACATTGTTTTTCTCGGGAATGTGGATTTAAAAGGAAATTTTGAATTAAACGGCAATGTGTATTCAAAAGGGGATGTGGAACTTCAAGGAAGCGCATTGGTTACAAAAAGTATATTCTCGTTGGGAAATGTAAGCTTAAATGGGAGCGCAGATGTATACGGCGATACTTATGCAAAGGGAGCAATAAATATAAGCGGGGCAGCTAATATTAGGGGGAAAAGCTATCCTTATTATCAGGGGAACATAAATTTTCCACAGGATATGCCTAAGCTCGATTCTGATTTTTATAAAAGCAGAGCAACGGCAATTTACGAAGGCCCGTATAGTGTAACGACCCTTAGCTTAAATAACAGCATAGTTTTTGTAGATGATGAAATTGAAGAAGTGATAGATAATAAAGGCAATAGAGAAACAATCGTCCATGAAGGAGATTTTTCCGCGGATAATCTTCAGGGAAGCGGCGTTATCTACGCAAAGGGGGATGTGGAGGTAAAAAATATTACGGGAAATGATAACGGCATTATTATAATATCGGAAAAAAATATTACTGTAAAAAATGCGGGGAATGTGAAAAATGCTCTTTTATTTGCTCCCAACGGCACAGTGGATATAGGAAATGCGAATTTTGAAGGCAGCATTGTAGCAAGGAATTTTTACTCTAATGGAAGTCCAGTTATTAAATACAGCGGCGCCTTTTTAAATTTAAGCGATTACTTACCTCAGCAAAACCCTCCCAAAATAAAAATTGATTATATAAAAAAGGAAGGGATATATTAAGAATTCCCTTCCCTTTTTTCTTCTCTTATAAAGAAGGATAGCATGAATGCCAAAAGGAACATCAAACTCCCGCCGATGAAGGTAAAGGTTATTCCGAAGCGGTCTCCCAAATAACCGCCTAAGGTAGAGCCGAAAATAAGCCCTATGGACATTAGCCCGTTGTAAACTCCAAAGGAACTTCCCTGATTTTCGTTTGTCCCCGATTCTGCAATTAAGATGTTTCCAGCAATGGTTACTGCAGCATTAAAAAATCCGAAGAGGAACCTGATGAAAAAGAGAAAACCGAAGGAAGACGCGTATCCCTGTAGTGCTGTTAAAAAAGCACAGCCTGCAAGACCTATTTTGTATATTGCGGAAACCTTGTATTTTGTCCTGCCCAAAAAAGGTGAAGCAATAGCTGTAGATATACCTGTTATGGAAAAGACAAGGCCCGTATAAAGAGAGGCGTTGTCGGGGGAAATCCTATGCATCAAAAGGGTAACTGCAGGGAGTATACCCATTAAAGCGGCCTGCACGAAAATCCCTACCGAGTAAACTATAAGGAGTTTTCTATTTTTGAAGGTTTCGACGATGCTTTGGGCAATGGATGACTTCGGCTTTACGATTTTCCCTTCTTTCACGTTGGTGACATAGGGAAGGGCACCAGCGATTAAAAGGAGAATTCCCGTGAAGACCATGCTGCCCCTTATCCCAAAAAGTTTTGCTGAAATTCCTCCTATGAGTGGCCCCGTAATGGCGCCCACTGCGGATGCGGCATTTATGATTCCCAGATTGTAGCTTAAATTTTCGGGGGAGCTTGTGGATGCCACAAAGGTAATAGCAGCGGGTATGTATCCTGAGAACGTGCCGTTTAAAGCCCTGAGCACCACGAGCTCCATCGGTGTTTTCGCCCTTGCCATTAAGAAGTAGATGACGCTCATCCCGAGGCCTGCCCGCGCCATCATGGGCTTTTTTCCGTACCTGTCGGAAATTGCACCCCATATTGGGGACATTATGCCAAACATTAAGGAGTGTATTGAGTATATTAGGCTTGACCACATGGCTATGTTTTGGGTGACCCCCATGTCCAAGAGGAGGTCGGGCAGAAAGGGGGTTATGGAAGAAAAGGCTATTTGAGCTATAAAGACACCAAAGGAAAGAAGATATAGATTTTTATCGAATTTTGAAAAATTGAAATAAAAATTCATTTTAAAAAAGCCCCCAATAAATATATATTAGTTAAAATTATTTTCTAAGCTTGAAGTACTTGATAATTTAATAATTAAAGTATGACAAAAAAGATAATTTAATGCTACATAAAAAAAATTAATTAAAAGTATTAATACAAAATATAAATAAACAAAACAAACCCTATATTAATTATAATATATAAATCCCAAAAAGCTCATTAAAATTCCAAAATTTTATAGAGCAATAAAAAATCCATCGTGTTGACAAAAGGGAATTTTTTATGCTATACTTTGAATAGCCATTTGTGGAGGGGTGTCCGAGTGGTTTAAGGAGCTGGTCTTGAAAACCAGTGCCCCAAAAGGGCCGGGGGTTCGAATCCCTCCCCCTCTGCCATAGAAAACGGGGAGAGATGGCCGAGAAGGTCGAAGGCGGTCGCCTGCTAAGCGACTATACGGACCTAAAATCCGTATCGCGGGTTCGAATCCCGCTCTCTCCGCCATTTACATGCGCCTGTAGCTCAACTGGATAGAGCGTCTGACTACGGATCAGAAGGCTGTGGGTTCGACTCCTGCCAGGCGCACCATTATAAGTTTTCTTACATGCGCCCGTAGCTCAGGAGGAAAGAGCAGCGGTTTCCTAAACCGCGTGCCGGGGGTTCGAGTCCTCCCGGGCGCACCATTTTATTTAGGTGGAAATGTATAATGGAAAAAGTCCACGAGGCTTTCATGCAGGAGGCCTTAAAAGAAGCAAGAAAAGCCTTTGAAGAAGATGAAGTGCCCGTAGGAGCGGTAATAGTAAAGGACGGCGAGATCGTCGCAAGAGGAAGAAACAGACGAGAGAATCTTCAGGATGCTACCGCCCATGCGGAGATTATAGCGATAAAAGAGGCGTGCGAAAGGCTCAAAAGCTGGAGGCTTGCAGGGTGTACCTTGTACGTCACTTTGGAGCCCTGTCCCATGTGTGCGGGAGCTGTTATACTTTCAAGGATAGACAGGGTAGTTTTTGGTGCATACGATCCAAAAAGCGGATGTGCTGGAAGCGTAATAGATCTTTTTTCTTGCGATAAATTCAACCATCATCCCGAGATAATAGGTGGAGTTTTGAAGGAAGAATGTGCGAGTTTATTAAAGGAATTTTTTAAGAAAAAAAGGATTTAAGGTGGAGAGATGGCCGAGAGGTCGAAGGCGCTCGACTCGAAATCGAGTAGGCGGCCTAAAAGCCGTCTCGTGAGTTCGAATCTCACTCTCTCCGCCATAAAAAATGAACACAATAAAAAAAGAGCAAAATAATAAATATAAAAGTAATAGCTATAATATGAAAATAAAAAATTATTTATGCATCATGTAAATAATTATTTTAAAATAAATTCTATGTAGAAAATAGATTAAAAAAGGAAATTTTTCGCGGAGAGATGGCTGAGAGGTCGAAGGCGCTCGACTGGAAATCGAGTAGACGGGGAAAATCCCCGTCTCGCGGGTTCGAATCCCGCTCTCTCCGCCATTATTATTGGTTTTTAAGGGATTAAGGGAAAAGGATTAAGGAACATATTTTTGACATATTTTTAAAAGAATCATACATACAAAAAATATTGATTTTTTAGTCCACACGACCGCATTCCATTCTTACTACTAAGCTACGAAAGGGAGTGTGGTCTTTTTAATGTCAAAGCTATCAGATAAGTCGGTCTCTAATGAAACAGTTAAGTTAACATAAAAAATTCCCCAATGTTACTTTGATTATTTTTCAACTTTTTCCTTAATTCGATTTGTTTTCGAATTAAAGTTATTACTTCTCCGTTTTCGAATATTTTCTATATTTAAAGACTGAAAGATTTTTTATTAAATCAATATCCTTTTTAATTTTGTCAAAAAAAGTATTCATTTTCAAAACCCCCCTTCGCTTTTGTTGATATATAAAAAATTTTTTAATATGAGATGAATATTTTGATTTCCTTTTCTTCCTGTTTATAATATTCTACAATATATGGAAAATCCTGCATATAATAACAAAAAAATCAATATTTTTTAAAAATAAATACTTTCATGTCAATTGCTTAATGTGAGAATACTGCTAAATAGTAGTCGTTAGCTTAAGGCAAAGGTGCCCACTACGAAGTGGGGTCTAATAAAATACAAAAAGTACAAAGGGGGTAAAAGAAATGGTAGGAGATAACAATGCTGAAAAGAGCAATAATCTTTTAAAAAACATTAGGTTTACTAATTTGCTCCTTTTATTTATTGTAATTATTGCAATTTCTTTAGGTTCGATTTCACTACTTGCAATTAAAGACATGAAGGTTCTAAGTGATGATATGAACAACCTTTATAATGATAGAATGCTGCCTTCACTCCAATTAAAGGAAATGGAAACAGAATCTTATAAAATAAGAGTAGCCTTGGTTCAAATGGTACGTTCAAACAGGTATGATGCTAATTTAGAAAAACAATTCAATGAAAAAAAGGATAGTGTAAATAAAATATTGGATTCGTATAGAAACTCAAAAATGAGCGATGAACAAAGACAAATGTTTAGCGAAATAGAAAGCAGTTACAGGGCGTATATGGATAATGCTGCGTTATTGATAGGTAAACTTAAAACAAACAATATAATATCAGAAGCGGAAATTCAAAAATTAGACGAACTGACAGCAAATATGCAAAATGCCATAGATAATCTGGTTAGGTTAAATGCCGAGACTGCGGCTGATGTAGTAAATAAGGCTAATTCAGCATATTCTAAATCGAGAAATATATTTATTGGATTATTTATAATAATAACAGCTATCGCTGTAATTTTAGGAGTTATTCTTTTGAGATTTTTAAGAGCATCAATGGCACAAATTAATTTTGTTGCAGAAAGGCTTAGTCAATATGACTTTACAGTGGAATTGGATGAAAGCGGGAATAACGAATTTGCTCAGATGAACAGATCTTTAAAAATTATTATAGAAAATATCAAGAAAGCAATAGGAGAAGTAAAGAACGAGGCAGAAAAATTAGCGGCAAGTTCGCAGAACCTTACGGCGGTGTCTGAGGAAATGGCGTCTTCTTCACAGGAGCTTGCGAAGACGATGCAACAGGTGGCAGAAGGAGCAACATCGCAAGCTAATGACCTGCAGGATATAGTCAGCCTTATTGCGGTATTAACAAATAATATAGAGAATGTGTATAAAGAACTTCAGGATGTTAAAAATGAAACAGATAATACGACGGATAAAGCTAATATAGGTAAGAGAGAAATGGATAAGCTTATAAAGTCAATAGAAGAAATAAGACATGCATTTGAAGTTGTAATAACAAAGGTCAATAATCTTACCAACTCAGTAAAAGAGATAAGCAATATAACGAATTTGATAAATGAAATATCGGAACAAACCAACTTGCTCGCACTTAATGCGGCAATAGAAGCTGCAAGAGCAGGGGAATTAGGAAGAGGATTTGCGGTGGTTGCGGAAGAGGTAAGAAAACTTGCAGAAGGGACTAAAAAATCGACAGAGGAGATAAAGCAATTAATAAGTTTAATACAGAAGGATACACAAGAGGTTATGGAAACATCAGATGAAGTAGAAAACTTTATAGAAGCGCAAACAAGTGCAGTAGAAAATACAGTTAAAGCCTTTGCTGACATATTGGATTCAGTGAGAAACATAGCTCCATTAATGGATAGAACTTATCAGGGAATGGATGAAATAGTGAAATCTAAAAATGAAGTTTTGAGCAAGGTAGAAGCTGTAAGTTCGGTAACTCAAGAACACTCAGCTGCGGCGGAAGAAGTTGCGGCATCCTCTGAGGAACTTTCGGCATCATCTGAGGAAGTTGCGGCAACAGCTCAAAGCTTAAGTTCTATGGCAGTTGATTTAGCTAATATAGTTAATAGATTTAAAGTTGCATAAGTTAGTTTAATGTAGAACTATTGGTTTTTGATGTGGGGGCTATAATACGTAAGCCATAGGAAATAGGTATAGTAGGCTAATCCTTTTACGAAAAATGTTAAATACGCCACGGGTAGCAGTGCCTTTTATATACTAATTCCAAAAATTTTTCTATTGAATAATTTAGTGGATAGCTACAATTGGGAACTGATGTACCTTGCTATTTTTAATAAAAGCAGTTATAATTAAGCATATAGAATTTATTTAAAAAATATTTGATAACAATCTTGGCCGTGCTAGACGGGGAGGTAGCGGTGCCCTGCACCCACAATCCGCTGCAGTGGGGTCGAATTCCTTCCCGAGGTTTTCTCCCTGTGGGGACCGGCCGGGACAAGTGGCAAAGAAGGTTGGGTCCTACGCAATGGGAACTTCCGAACCCCGCCAGGTCCGGGAGGAAGCAACGGTAAGGAAGCACTCCCATGTGCCGCGGGGCAGCCTGACCGGAGCTAACTATCCCTGTATCGCCCGGAGGGAAAAATCGACGGAAGGTGCACGGCCTTAACTATTATTATATTATATTGGATAAATGGGGTAGGTATTTAAGAAAAAGCCTACCTCTATTAATTTTTTTGTTAAAATTAATGATATATAAGGGTTTTATAAAGAAAATAAAAGAAATAAGGTATAAAGTTCGAAAAAACAACAAAAAATGTTAAAAAATGAGCAAAATTGCTTGAAAAATAAAAATGCTGTGCTATAATTGTAATTGGGGAAACTCGGTAGGCGAGGCTCCTACATGGATACAGGCTGCTGCCGCGAAAGATTGGAGACAATCTTAGCTGGTAAACAGGTTTTGCCGAACAGCAAGGCTTAACCTAATGCAGCTTATTAAGCCCTGTAGTGCCAAAGCTTGTACGAGGTTAAATTTGTAGGTTTTTGCCTTCACCTCGTCACAAGCAAGAGACAGGAGAAGGCTTTTTTTGTTTACTTATTCTAAGGAAAATATTCTAAGGAAAATTAAGTTAAAAGGAGATGGTTTCTTAAATGGACGGTAACCCTGCCAGTAGAACTTTACAAAAACTTGGTGGGGGGATGAAGTAGTGAAAAACATCCCCCCACAAAAAATAATAAGGGGGGATGTTTTATGAACAATATAACGAGCTTTTACCTCAGCAGGGTAATAGGAAACAGGGTTTTTTATGGAGAAAGCGTTTTTGGGAAGCTTGTCGACTTAGCAGTAGATGTTAATTTTGAAAAACCTAAGGTAGTAGCTGCTCTTATCAGGGAAAATGGGGAAGAGAGGTTTTACGATTTTTCTTTTTTTGAAATAAAAAAGGAAAAGGGTCAGTATCGAATAAGCTGCGCAGAGAAGAAGCCTATATATATAGATGTTCACAGGACGATGAGGCTTGTAAAGCACATCCTCGACAAACAAATAGTAGATATAAATGGGAGAAAAGTTGTAAGGGTAAATGATGTGAGGCTTGCAGTGCTTTCAACAGGAACTTATGCGGTAGCTGTTGATATAGGCATTGAAGGGCTTTTAAGGAGGCTTGGACTTGCAAAGCCAATAAAAAAATTTTTTAAAAACTTTGGGAAAAATATTACATCAAAGTTTATTTTATGGGATTACGTACAGCCCATTACTTCTGCCAAGTCGGATTTAAAAATTTCCATGAGCTACAATAAACTTTACACCCTGCATCCTTCAGACCTTGCCGATATTATCGAAGACCTTGACAAAAAGACTCAGGCTGCAGTGTTTGCATCCCTTGATGACGAGAAGGCAGCAGATGTTTTAGAAGAACTTGAGACAAAAGCTCAAATTAACGTACTTGAAAGCCTTCCCGTTGAAAAGGCTGCCGATGTTTTAGAAAAAATGCCCTTTGATGAAGCTGCAGACATACTCGACGATATAAACAAGGAAAGGGCAGACAAGATATTAAACGAAATGGATGTACGGGCTTCACGCGAAATAAAAGAGCTGATGCAGTATCCGGAACATACAGTAGGAAGTATTATGGTGAGGGACTTTATATCATTTAAAACCATCTTTACCGTTGAGGATACTATAAAAGAGCTCAGGAGGATAAAACCTGATGCAGATGTGATATATTACCTTTATGTTACCGATGAAATGGGGAAGCTCGTAGGAGTGGTGTCCTTAAGAGACCTTGTGATAGCAGAGCCGGATACACTCCTTAAAGACATAATGAAACAAGACGTAATTTTTGTCAGGGATACTGATGACGTAAATTCCCTTATCGGTATTATTTCTAAATACAGCTTATTGGCTGTCCCCGTAATCGATGCAGAAAAAAGGCTTATAGGGGTCGTAATTATAAACGACATTGTGTATGAACTCCTTAAACGAAACAGAAGAATGGCATAAAAAGGCAATAGGGAGGGAGCAAAAATGATGCAGAGAAACTCGGGATTTTTGAAAAAAATGTTTTTGCTTTTCAGCGTAATAGGCCCCGGCCTTATTACAGGGATAGCAGATGATGATGCGACGGGAATTGCTACCTATGCAAGCGTAGGGGCATCTTACGGGTATAAAATGCTTTGGGGACTTTTTTTAATAACCATCAGCCTAATTGTTGTTCAAGAAATGGCAGCACGCATGGGAGCAGTTACAGGAAAAGGTCTTTCAGCGCTAATTAGGGAAAATTTTGGCGTAAAAATGACCCTTTTTGCCATGGTTACGCTTCTTATTACGAATCTTGCTATTACCATTGCGGATTTTGCGGGAGCTGCTGCAAGCCTTGAAATACTAAGTATTCCCAAGTACATTTCCGTGCCATTTGTTGCCTTGCTGGTATGGATGGTTACTTTAAGAGGCTCTTATAAAAAAGCAGAAAGGTTTTTTTTAGTTATTTCTCTTGTTATGATATCTTATATTATTGCAGCTTTTCTTGTAAAACCAGACTGGGGGGAGGTTTTTAAGAATACCTTCATCCCTACTTTTAGCTTTGACAGGGACTTTGTTCTCATGTTTATTGCTATGGTGGGTACAACTATAACACCTTGGATGCAGTTTTACCATCAGGCTTCGGTGGTAGATAAAGGAATAGATATAGAGCATTATGAATACGAAAAGATGGATGTGGTAATAGGGTCTTTGGTCAGCAACATTCTTGCCTTTTTTATCATAGTTACCACAGCAGCTACCTTAAATAAAGCGGGTATAAGCATAGAAATGGCAGAGGATGCGGCAATAGCTTTAAAACCCCTTGCAGGGGATTACGCTTCTACCCTTTTTGCCGTTGGACTTTTTGGGGCTTCTTTAATTGCAGCTCATATTGTCCCACTTTCTACTGCTTATGCCATAACCGAAGCGTTTGGGTTTGAAAACGGGCTTGATAAAAAATTTAAAGAAGCTCCGGTTTTTTACGGGATAATACTATTTTTTATTATAATAGGCTCCGGGGTCATATTCCTGCCGAGCTCCCTTTTTATTAAGCTCATCATTATTTCACAGGAAGTTACAGGTATCTTGACGCCGATTATCCTTATATATATGATAAAACTTACAACCAACAAAGATGTAATGGGGGAATATACCAACAGCGGTGCCTTTAACATAGTAGCTTGGATAACTGTAGGATTTATAATTTTCCTTACAATAATCCTTACAGTCTCTCCCTTTTTAAGCTGATGTTATACTTTTTTAAGGAATGGAGGGGCTTTCTTGAGCTATATTGCACTTTATAGAAAGTACAGACCTCAGAATTTTGATGAAATAGTAGGTCAAAAGCCGGTAGTAAAGATATTGAAAAACCAATTAAAAGCGGGGAAAATAGGCCACGCCTACCTTTTCTGCGGGATGAGGGGTACGGGAAAAACCAGCACTGCAAGGGTTTTTGCAAAAGCCTTAAACTGCGAAAAAGGGCCTACTGATAACCCCTGTGGCCAATGTAAAAACTGCATAGCCTTTCAAAACGGCTCTTTTACGGATGTAGTTGAAATGGATGCTGCCTCTCACCGGGGTATTGATGATATAAGGGATTTGAGGGAGAAGGTGAATTTCCCGCCTTCTCAGGGGAAATACCGCGTATACATTATCGATGAGGTGCACATGCTGACTCAAGAGGCCTTTAACGCCCTTTTAAAGACCTTAGAAGAGCCACCAAAACACGCGGTATTTATACTGTGCACCACCGAACCCAACAGACTCCCTGCTACTATCCTTTCTCGGTGTATGAGGTTTGACTTTAAAAGGGTATCTTCGACAGATATCATTGAGCATTTAAAAAGGATAACCGAAAAGCAGGGTATTAAAGTCGACGATAAGGCCTTAAAGATAATTGCGAGGCATTCTCAGGGATCTATAAGGGATGCCTTGAGCCTTCTTGATAAGGCAGCGGGTATTAGCCAGGATTTTGTGACCTACGAAGACGTGCTTGATGTTTTTGGTGCGGTGGAAGACGAAATGTTTTTTAAAATTGCCTTAGCGGTAAAAGAAAAACAGGCAGGGGAACTTTTAAAAATCTTTGAAGAAATAATAGAAAATGGAAAGGATATCAACAGGTTTACCGAAGACTTGATTTTCTTTTACAGGAACTTATTGCTCATGGTATTGAAAAGCCCGGTGGAATTGATTGACCTTCCGCAAGAAGATTTGGAAAGGTTAAAAGAAATGGCTTTAAAATACAAAAAAGAAGAGATTTTGCAGATTCTCGATGTTCTTAAAATAGCAGCAAATGAAGTAAAGTGGACCTCTATACCCCGAATAGTTTTAGAATCAGCCCTTGTTAAACTCACACTTGTTGCTCCCACAGTGGTTGTGCAAAAAGAAAGCGAACTAATAAATAAAATAAGTGTTTTAGAGGAAAGAATAAAGGGATTAGAGCAGGAAATTAATACTTTAAAAACAAAGTATGAAAATTTAAACCATAAAACATCCGATGAAATAGAAGATGAACTTAAAAAGGATGAAAAAAAGGATGAAATACCTGAAAACAAAAGTGTAAACGAAGAAAAGGGAGAAAAGATAGAAAGGGATAAAAAGTCAAGGAGAAAAACTTCAAAAGAGGAAGGTGAAAAAAAGACTGTTGAAAAATCCGATGAGGAAAAGGATGAAGCTTTGGAATTTTTAAAGGCAAAATGGCAGGACGTAGTAGATTTTCTTTCCAAAAATGGTAAAATGATACTTTCAAGCATGCTTTCTTCATTCAAGGTATTGCCCTATAAAGTCCAGGGCAGAAATTTGATGCTTTTAGCGGAGGGCGCTTCGCAGGGTCAAGTAGATTTTATAATGAATCAAAAAAGGTTAATCGAGGAAACGGTAAAAAATCTTTGCGGCATAGAATACAATATTGCGGAAATAAAAATAGTAACTGAAGATAGTAAAACTGAGGGGAAAGAGGAATTTGATGACGATTTGATAAGAAATGTGATAAAATTGTTCGGGGAAGATATTGTTGAAATAAAAGAGGAATAAAGGAGGCGGGTTTCTTGAAAAACTTTGGCCCAATGGGCAATATGGGCAAACTGATGAAACAGGTTCAAAAAATGCAAGAGGAAATGATAAAACTCCAGGAAGAGCTGAAGCAAAGAACGGTAGAAGCTACCGCAGGAGGAGGGGCTGTAAAAGCCGTTGTTAATGGTAAAAAAGAATTGGTTGAAATAAAGATAGAAAGGGACGTAGTAGACCCCGATGATGTGGAAATGCTTCAGGACCTGATTTTAGCTGCTGTGAATGAAGCCTTAAACAAAGCTGAGGAAATGGTGACAAATGAAATGGGCAAGTTAACCGGAGGTTTAAACATACCTGGGCTATTTTAACTTTAACCCTTTTGAAGGAAGGATAAAGTATGTCATACTATGCAAAGCCAATAGCAAAACTCATAGATGAACTTTCAAAGCTCCCCGGAATCGGTCCCAAAACCGCTCAAAGGCTTACCTATCATATACTGAAGCTGCCGAGGGAAAGGGTAAAAAAACTTGCCGATGCCCTTTTGGATGTGAAGGATTCTATAATATACTGCTCTATATGCGGAAATTTTACCGAAAAGGACCCGTGTGCTATTTGCGAAAACCCTTATAGGGAAAAAAGCGTAATAATGGTTGTGGAAGAGCCTAAGGATGTGGTGGCTATTGAAAAAACGAGAGAATATAAGGGGCTTTACCACGTGCTTCATGGTGCACTTTCGCCCTTAGAAGGAATTGGCCCTGATGACATAAGGATAAAAGAGCTTTTGGGGAGGATGGGCCAGGGCGTAAAGGAGGTAATTCTTGCTACAAATTCGGATGTGGAAGGTGAGGCAACGGCCCTTTATATAGCAAAGCTTTTAAAGCCAATGGGAGTAAAGGTGACGAGGATAGCTCATGGAATCCCAATGGGCGGAGACCTTGACTATGCCGACGAAATTACCCTTTCTAAAGCCTTAGAAGGCAGAAGAGAGATTGTATAAACATAGATTTTATTATAGTGTCCCCAGAATCATCCATGCCCATCGGTAAGGATTTGCCCTACGGGAGCTTTGACCCAAAAGGGTTTTAATGCTCCCCAAGTGGATGAGGATAAATGTATAAAATGCATGAAATGTGTTTCTTATTGTCCTACTGGTGCAATTACTTTAAAGAAAGAAGTTAATATGAAATAGTTTTATTAAATATCCCCTCTGCATAATATAATAATATGAATATTTCCCCTTGAAATTGGAAATAATTTCATCAGAGGGGATGAATTGTGAAAGGGGAAAATAAAAGTAACGTTTTGTCATGGCTTTCTGCTTTGTTTTTTGAAGAAGTAGAAGAAGAAAATGTAAAGGATGATTTGGTTGAAGAGTTAAAAAGAGCGAAAAATGAATGGATTGCGGCGGAAAAATATTTTGAAAGTGTAAGCGACCCCGATTTGGTGGAATATGCAATATACAATATGGAAGCTGCTAAAAGAAAATATATTTATTTATTAAAAAAGGCCAGGGAAGAAGGAATAACCTCCGGTTATGTAAAATAAATTTAGTACAAAAAAACCGGAGGTGAAAACATGCACGTTGATATATGGGCTATAGCAGCTTACGCTTTCGGGCTTTTGATGCTTTATGCTGTTGCGAAAATTCTTGTTGCTCCTCTAAGGCTTATATTAAAACTGATTTACAACGGGATTATCGGAGGGATTTTATTACTGGGATTGAACGCTATTGGTTCTTTTTTTGGACTTCATATTGCGATAAATCCTTTGAATGCGTTGATAGCCGGTTTTTTAGGTGTTCCCGGTATCCTTCTTCTCATATTTGTGAAGTATTTTCTTTGAGGTAAAATATAATATAAGCATATTTTTTATTTTTAACCCCGAAAAGGGGTTTTTATTTTTTAGCTTGACCTATAAAATTTTGTCTGTTATACTTTAAGTGGCAAAACTGTTACAATAAAAAGAACCGCAAATTCGTAGATTTTATAGAAGCTGTTATATAAAACTGAACAAACTGTATAATAACAGAACAATTATACAAATATTTTTTGAAATTTTATTTTTTTGTGTTAAAATAATTAAAGATGTGCTAAATTAAATAAGAAATAAGTAATTCTTAATCCTGAAAGGAGGAAAAAAACGAAAATGGCAAAGATGCTTGAAATCCGCTGGCACGCAAGAGGCGGACAAGGTGCCAAGACAGCCGCTTTGATGCTTGCTGAATCAATAGCGGAAATGGGTAAGTATGTTCAAGGGTTCCCGGAATACGGGCCTGAAAGGATGGGTGCTCCCATTCTTGCCTTTAACAGAATCAGCGATGAGCCTATTTTTGTCCATTCCAATGTAACAAACCCCAATATTGTAATAGTTCTTGACCCTACACTGCTTGGGAAGGCAAAGATAACCGATGGAGTGCCTGAAGACGGTATTTATATTATCAACACATCAAAGTCTCCTGAAGAGATAAGGAAAATTTTAGGAATAACCACCGGCAAAATTTTCACCATTGATGCAACACAGATTTCCATAGATACCATCGGCCGTCCCATACCAAATACTCCTATGATGGGTGCTTTTATTAGGGCAACGGGGATAATACCCTTTGAAACCTTTATGGAACACATGAGGGAACAGCTTACTAAGAAGTTTAAATCAAAACCTGAAGTTATTGAGGGTAACCTGAAGGCGATCGAAAGGGCCTATATGGAGGTGAAGAGCGAATGACTTCTAACAAAAATTTTGGCTCAGGCACCAGGACAACCTCGGTAAAACCGGGTATGAAATGGTGGGAGATCACAAGGGCAGGGAATATATATTCTCCCGGCAATTCTAAGGAATACGAGACAGGTGATTGGAGGTCCATCCGTCCCGTTTGGAATAAAGAAAAATGTATTAACTGCCTTATATGCTGGCGCTATTGTCCGGATTCATCGATAATAGTGGAAGACGGGAAATTTGGGCAAATCGACTACATGCACTGCAAAGGATGCGGCATTTGCGCTAAAGTATGCCCTGTTAAAGCAATAGAGATGAAACCTGAAGATGAAACAGAAAAGATAAAGGAGGTTGGCGCTGATGAAAACTAGGGTTGCGCTTACCGGCAATGAGGCTATTGCACATGCTATGAAGCAGGTTAATCCTGACGTGGTAGCAGCCTACCCCATTACACCTCAAACGGAAATAGTACAGATATTTTCCAGTTTTGTAGCAAACGGGCAGGTTGATACCGAATTTGTGGCGGTTGAAAGCGAACACAGTGCAATGAGTGCAGCTATAGGTGCTGCAGCAGCGGGAGCAAGGGCTATGACCGCTACGTCAAGCCAGGGTCTTGCACTGATGTTTGAAATGGTTTACATAGCATCATCAATGAGATTACCCATAGTTTTCCCGGTTGTAAACAGAGCCTTGAGCGGGCCCATTAACATACACTGCGACCACAGCGATGCAATGGGGCTTAGGGATTCAGGAGTTATACAGCTTTTTTCAGAAAATGCCCAGGAGGCTTACGATAACCTTATTCAAGCCTTCAGAATAGCGGAACACCCGGATGTAAGGCTTCCCGTCATGGTCAACCTTGATGGGTTTATTACAAGCCATGCTATGGATGTTTTGGAGGTCCTGGACGACGAAACGGTAAAAAATTTCGTTGGCGAATACAAACCCGAAGATTATCTATTAGATGCTAAAAACCCCATTTCCATGGGTAACTTGGACCTTTACGATTTCTACTTTGAACACAGGCGCCAGCAAACCGCAGCAATGGAAGCAGCGAAGGAAGTAATAAAAGAAGTAGGAAAGGAATTTGCAAAGATTTCCGGAAGGGAATACGGGCTTATAGAAAAATACCATTTAGATGATGCGGAAGTTGCAGTTATTGTGCTGAACTCTGCAGCAGGAACAGCAAAGGGAACTTGTGAAGAGCTTAGGAAAAAGGGAATGAAGGTAGGAGTATTGAAGCCAAGGGTTTATAGGCCTTTCCCACACGAAGAGATAAAAGAGGCATTAAAGAATGTGAAAGCTGTTGCGGTAATGGACAGGGCTGAAACCTTCTCTACAAACGGCGGGCCTATGTTCCAGGAAGTAAGAAATGCGCTCTTCGATTTAAGAGGAGATATAAAGGTTGTGAACTACATTTACGGGCTCGGCGGTAGAGACTTGTTAGTAGAACATGTAGAAAAGGTTTATAATGATCTTTATGCCATAAAGGATGGAAAATCCTTAAATACAGTAAATTACCTCGGGCTTAGAGAGTAGGAGGTGTAAAAGATGGCTACATTAAAAGAGCTTTCAAAGGTACCTGAAAGGCTTGTGGGTGGTCACAGGCTTTGCGCAGGATGCGGACATGGAATTTCCACAAGAATGGTCTTAAATGCCATTGAAGAAAACGACCATGTGGTTGTAGGATGTGCAACCGGTTGCCTTGAGGTTGCAACTACCATTTATCCTTTTACTGCGTGGAACTGCTCCTTTATCCACAGCGCATTTGAAAACGCAGGTGCAACAATTAGCGGTGTAGAAGCCGCTTATAAGGCTTTGAAAAAGAAAGGAAAAGTTACGGAAAACTTTAAGTTTATAGCTTTCGGCGGAGACGGCGGCACTTACGACATCGGACTCCAATCCCTTTCCGGCGCAATGGAAAGAGGACACAATATAGTATATGTATGCTTGGACAATGAAGCTTACATGAACACGGGTATTCAGCGTTCTTCTGCTACCCCCATTGGTGCGGATACCACTACAAGCCCGGCGGGCAAGGTAATACCCGGAAAACAGCAGCCCAGGAAAGACCTGACTGCAATTATGGCAGCGCATAATATACCCTATGCAGCTCAAGCTGCACTGAGCAACTGGCAAGATTTATACAAGAAGGCTAAAAAGGCTGTAGATGTAGAAGGCCCTGCATTTTTAAATATCCTTTCACCATGTCCGAGAGGTTGGCGCTACAATACACCTGAAATTATAGAAATCTCAAAGCTTGCCGTTGAAACCAGATTCTGGCCTTTATACGAGGTAGAGGATGGGAAATGGAAACTCAACTACAAACCCAAGAAGTACGTACCAATAGAAGAATTCTTAAAGCCTCAGGGAAGGTTCAAGCACCTTTTCAAGCCAGGAAACGAGCACGTTATAAAAGCAATACAAGAGGAAGTAGATAAAAGATGGCTTGCCCTTCTTGAAAGGTGTGGGGAAACTCCCGAACTTCCGCCCAGGTAAAAAAGATAGTGACTCCCGATTAATTTGGTATTTCCGATTAATCGGGAGTTTTTGTTTTAATTAAAAACATAATAAGATTGGTCTAATTTTCAAATAATAAAAATGAAACCACCTTTTAGGGAGGAAGGAAAAAGTGAAAAAAAGTAGTGTATTTCGGATGATTTTTATTTTTGTGTTGGTTGCCTTAATTATTGCTTTAGGGTTTTCTACCGGGTGTACTATTAGACAAAAATCAAAGGGAGGTTCTCCGCAGTCTTTGCCCAAAATCCCCGAAAAGATAAGCAAGGGTGAAAACAAGGAGCCGGAGCTTAAAGTCTACGTAGTCAAGGATAAAAAAATAGACCAGATGAAATTGGAGGATTATGTTGCTGGGGTTGTTGCCGGTGAGGTAGAAAACTACTGGGAGCCTGAGACACTTGCTGCACAGGCGATACTTGCAAGAACCTATGTATTGGAATTTATAAAAGATAAAGGTGGTTCTAAATACCAAGGAGCTGATATTTCTACTGATTTTGAAGAGGCTCAGGCATGGAATCCCGATAATATAAATGAAAATATAAAAAAGGCGGTAGAATCTACGAGGGGAATGGTTGTAACATATCAAGGGGATTTCATAAAAGCCTGGTTTCACTCCCACAGCGGAGGAATGACTGCAACAGCAAAGGAAGGGCTGAATTTTAAAGGGGAAGAACCGCCTTATATCCAAGTGGTAAAATCACCTGATGAAAATGTAGGGCCTGAAGGCAAAAGGGTGTGGAGGTATGAGTTCGGGAAGGATGAGGTGAGAAGACTTATTAAGGAAAAATTAGGACAGGATACGGGGGAAATAAACGAAGTTGCTGTGGTAGAAAGGGGACCTTCCGGTAGAGCAGTAAAGATTAAAATAGGAAATGCCGTTGTACACGGTGCAGACCTCAGGAGTGCGCTTGACCCATTGAAAATGAGGTCGAATTTGATTACCAGTCTTAGAATTGAAGGAAATAGGATTGTAATGGAAGGTAAGGGGTTTGGGCACGGTGTGGGATTGTCTCAGTGGGGAGCAAATGAAATGGCAAAACAGGGTAAAAAAGCCGAAGATATCATTAAGTATTATTTTAAAGGAGTTGAAATAGTAAAACTCTGGAATTAAATCATATTTTAGCGCCCTTCTTCATAAAATTTTCTAAAAGGAAAATTGAATGAAAGGGGGGCTATTTTTTATGGAGGAAAAAAACGCAGCAAATCATAAAGTGTTTATACAGGATAGGGAGTTCCTTGAAATAACGGGAGTGACAAATGTGGAAAAATTTACCGATGGAGAAATCCTCCTTGAAACCGTTAAAGGGATACTTAATATTAAAGGCGAGAAAATGCACATGAAACAATTGAATTTGGAAGCAGGAAATATTTCCATAGAGGGCTATATAAAGATGCTTTCTTACACTGAAGATGTTAAGGAAAAGGAAAAAGGGAAGGGCTTACTTCAGAAACTTCTTAAATAAAAAGGTTTAAGGTGGTAAAGGTGTATGATAGAGAATTGGATTTTATGATTATTGTGCTGTCTTTTTTTTCAGGTATTGTTATTGGTGTGATTTTTGATATTTATAGGAGGATAAGAAAGGTATTAAACCCAGGGAATATTGGAACGGCTTTAGGAGACTTGATTTTCTGGTTGATAGTAACCCTTTTTTCTTTTGCAATTATAAATACTTATTTGTTTGGCTGGGTCAGAGGCTATTTTTTCATAGGGTTATTTACAGGCTTTTTTATATATATAAAAACTATAAGTAGATTTATTATAAAACTTTTGATTATTTTAGAAAAAGTATTTTGCTTTTTTGCCCTTTTACCTGAAATTGCCGTAAAAAAAATAAATGGAATAAGATTTATAAAAAGGGCCTTGAAGGAAATAAAAAATTTAAGAAGAATTTTTAAAAAAATAAAAAAATAACCGGGAAGGAATTTCTTTTTTTTTTGTAGAATAATAAATGTAATTATATAATTGTAGAACTTAAAAGGATATGACTTTTTATCTACAAAAAGAAGGTGAAGCCTTTGAAAGGGCCTAAGTTTAAAATAAGACACATTTTGCTTTTACTTTTTGTTTTCTATTTTGTATCTACATTTATATTTCAACAGCTTAAGTTAATAGAACTTAAAAGGGAAGAAGAAAATCTAAAGGCAAGCATAAACGAAGCTTTACAGGAGAAACAGCGTTTGATGAAGGAAATTGAGCTTTTGAACGATAAAAGCTATATTGAAAAAATTGCAAGGGAACAGTTGAGGTTGGTAAAGCCGGGTGAGTTTATATATGTAATTTCCAATGATAAATAATATTGACGATATGTAAAAGATGGTATATAATTACCTTATTAAGTGAAAATCTAAGGGGAGGAATTTTAGTATAATGGCTTTAGAAGTAGGCCAGATTGTAGAAGGAAAGGTTACAGGAATTACTAAATTCGGGGCTTTCGTGGAATTATCCGAAGGCGTCACAGGTTTGGTGCACATTTCCGAAGTTGCCGACAGTTATGTAAAGGACGTGAGAGAGTATCTTAACTACAACGATGTGGTAAAGGTTAAGGTTATCGCTATTTCCGAGGATGGAAAGATAAGCTTATCAATTCGAAAATTAAAGGAGAACAGTAGAAATAACAGAAAGATGTCGGCTCAGAGTTTTGAAGAGAAACTGGCAAAGTTTTTAAAAGAGAGTGAAGAGCGTCAGCAAGACCTGAAAAAGTATGAGTCAAAAAGGGGTGCTGGTGGCGGATCTCGAAGAAGGGCATATTAAAAAAGAAAGTTTCCAGGGTTTTTACCCTGGTTTTTTAATTCTATAATCGGGGTGAAAAAGGTGAAGGCTTGCATTGACATCGGTTCCAATTCAATTAGGCTCCTTATAGCAAAGGTTTTTGAAAGCCATATTGAGCCTGTCTATAAAAAGCTGACTACAACGCGTTTGGGAAAGGGCATTTCAGAAGATGGTTTTCTAAAAGAAGATTCTGTAATTTCAACGATTAATGCTATTAGAGAATACATAGAAATTTCTAAAAAATACGGTTGTAATGAAATAATTGCCTTTGCGACTTCTGCCGTCAGGGAGGCAAAAAATAAAGAAGAATTTTTAAGAAAAGTAAAAAAAGCTATAGGACTTGATGTATTGGTGATATCGGGCGAGGATGAGGCGAGACTTTCCTATAAAGGTGCGAGAACGGGTTTAGGGTTAAGGGGTAAGGCAGCTGTTATAGATATAGGCGGTGGTAGCACGGAAATTACCTATGGGGAAGAAAGTCCTATTGAAAGTGAAAGCTTTAAAATGGGTGCGGTGAGGTGGACCCAAAGGTTTTTGAAAAGCGACCCTCCCCAGAAGGAAGAGATTGAAAGTTTATATGAAGAAGAAAAAGAAATGTTAAAGGATTTTGCCTTAAGATTTATTACTTTTTCAAGAGGGGAGGCTAAAACGGTAGCGGTAGGCGGGACTGCTACAACCGCTTGTGCTATAAAGCTTGGCCTTGCTGTTTACGATTGGAAAAGGGTGCATGGACAAATAATATCAAAAGAAGAGCTTGTAAGAATCTGTGAGGAACTTCTAAGCCTTCCCCTCGAAGATAGAAGAAAAATCCCGGGTTTGATGCCTGAAAGAGCAGATATAATTATTACGGGCCTTTTGATTTTGAAAAATATTATGGATATATTGGAGATTAATGAAATAGTTGTATCCGAATCGGACTTAATGGAAGCAATTTTAGTTGACAAATTTGCATTAATGTGATAATATTATAGACTGCATGATTATAGGCAATTTCAGGTTCAATGGTATAAATTTGTAAGATTAAGGAAAAACTTAAAAAGGGTTTACTTTGTTCGGGAAAAACCAAAAGCAGGTTCGGGAAAAAAAGCAAACCTTGCTTTTGGCTATTTTTACTTTTATAAAGGGGTGAAAAAATAAATGGTACGTCCGGTAAAAGTGGGAGGACGCACCCGTTGGAGTTTTTCAAAAATCGAAGAAGTTAAGGAACTTCCCTACCTTATAGAAATTCAAAAAAGGTCCTATGAATGGTTTTTAAAAGAGGGACTTCGTGAAGTTCTTTTGGAATTTTCCCCTATCGAAGATTTCACCGGAAACCTCGTTTTAGAGTTTGTCGATTATTATTTAGAAAACAATCCAAAGTATTCCGTCGACGAATGCAAGGAAAGAGATGTTACATATGCTGTGCCTATGAAGGTCAAGGTGCGCCTGGTAAACAAGGAAACGGGCGAGGTTAAGGAACAGGACGTATTTATGGGAGATTTCCCTTTGATGACGGAAAACGGCACCTTTATAATCAACGGTGCTGAAAGGGTAATAGTAAGCCAGCTTGTGCGTTCACCGGGAGTATATTTTGACAGGCAGATCGATAAGAACGGTAGAGCCCTTCATTCAGCTACTCTCATCCCCAATAGGGGAGCATGGCTCGAAATGGAGACCGACTCTAATGAGGTTATTTACGTCAGGGTTGACAGGACGAGAAAAATACCTGTTACCGTATTATTGAGGGCTATTGGATTTGGGAGCAATGCGCAGATTTTAGAGCTCTTAGGAGAGGACGAAAAAATCCTCAGGACCTTAGAAAAAGACAATACGGAAAACCAGGATGAAGCTCTGCTTGAAATATATAAAAGGTTGAGGCCGGGAGAACCGCCCACTATTGAGAATGCTAGAGCATTATTAGAATCCCTGTTTTTTGACCCCAAGCGATACGACCTTGCGAACGTAGGCAGGTATAAGTTTAATAAAAAGTTAAGGCTAAGGGGTAGAATAGTAGGGAAAATAGCAGCAGAGGATATAATAAATCCAAAAACGGGAGAAATTGTTGTAAAAAAGGGAGAAAAGATTTCAAGAAAGACTGCAGAACTTTTAGAAAAGCTTAAAATAAATGAAGTGAAATTGTTAATAGAAGAAGAAAAGGTTGTAAAGGTAATCGCAAACGGCTACAGTGAAGAGGATGGGGAAGATGTATTTCGGAAAGAAAGGTATATTACTCCTTTAGACATAGCAGCATCTATTAATTACCTTTTAAATTTATCTTACGGGATAGGGGATATTGACGATATAGACCATTTGGGGAATAGAAGGGTTAGATCTGTAGGAGAGCTGTTGCAGAATCAGTTCCGCATAGGCCTTGCAAGGATGGAAAGGGTTATTAAGGAAAGAATGACCATACAGGATGTGGACGCTATCACGCCGCAGGGCCTTATAAACATTAGACCTCTTGTTGCTGCTATAAAAGAGTTTTTCGGCAGCAGCCAGCTTTCTCAATTCATGGATCAGACTAATCCCCTTGCTGAACTCACCCATAAAAGAAGGCTCAGCGCTCTTGGACCGGGAGGCTTGAGCAGGGAAAGAGCCGGTTTTGAGGTTCGAGATGTCCACCATTCCCATTACGGACGCATGTGTCCTATAGAAACCCCTGAAGGTCCCAATATCGGGCTTATCAGCTCTCTTTCTACTTATGCGAGGGTAAATGAATACGGATTTATTGAAACTCCCTACAGAAAGGTGGACAAGGAAAGGGGAGTAGTAACCAACGAAATCGAGTACCTTACTGCGGATGAAGAAGAGGAATTTATAATAGCACAGGCCAACGTACCCCTTGATGAGGAAGGCAGATTTAAGCAAAAAAGGGTTACTGCAAGGTTTAGGGATGACATAGTTGTGGTTCCTGCAGAAGAAGTGGACTATATGGACGTATCGCCAAAACAGCTTGTAAGTGTTGCTACAGCTTTAATCCCATTCCTTGAACACGACGACGCAAACAGGGCTCTAATGGGTTCTAACATGCAAAGACAGGCTGTACCCCTTATTACTACCGAAGCTCCTCTTGTGGGCACCGGGATAGAGTGGAAGGCTGCTGTAGATTCGGGTGTTATGATTATTGCCAAAAATTCCGGTGTAGTGGAAAGGGTTACAGCGCGGGAAATAGTGATACGCAGGGACAGCGATAAAGGCCTTGATGTCTACAAGGTTCACAAGTTCATTCGCTCAAACCAAGGCACCTGCATAAACCAAAGACCTATTGTCAAAAAGGGCGATTGGGTAAATGCGGGGCAGCCTATTGCTGACGGCCCATCCACGGATCAAGGGGAGCTTGCTCTCGGCAAGAACGTGCTTGTTGCCTTTATGCCGTGGGAAGGTTACAACTATGAGGATGCTATATTGATTTCCGAGAGATTGGTCAAAGACGATGTGTTTACTTCTATTCACATAGAGCAGTACGAAGCAGAAGCTCGGGATACTAAACTTGGCCCTGAAGAGATAACAAGGGATATTCCAAACGTTGGGGAAGAAGCTTTAAAAGATTTAGATGAAAGAGGCATAATTAGAATAGGTGCAGAGGTCAGGGCAGGAGACATACTTGTGGGCAAGGTAACTCCAAAGGGTGAGACGGAGCTTACTGCTGAAGAAAGACTGTTGCGCGCCATTTTTGGAGAAAAGGCAAGGGAAGTGAGGGACACTTCTCTTCGCGTGCCTCACGGTGAATACGGCATCGTAGTGGATGTTAAGGTTTTCAGCCGTGAGAACGGCGATGAACTACCGCCTGGAGTGAATCAGCTTGTGAGGGTGTATATTGCACAAAAGAGAAAAATATCCGAAGGAGATAAGATGGCGGGACGGCATGGGAACAAGGGTGTAATTTCAAGGATTATGCCTGTGGAAGACATGCCCTTCCTCCCTGATGGGACTCCTATTGATATCGTTCTCAACCCCCTCGGCGTACCTTCCCGAATGAACATAGGACAGGTGCTGGAAACACATTTAGGTTGGGCAGCAAAGGCTTTGGGCTGGCATGTGGCCACTCCCGTTTTTGATGGTGCCAGTGAAGAAGAAATTTTTGAACTCTTGAAAAAGGCTGGATTGCCGGAAGATGGGAAAATCGAGCTTAGAGACGGAAGAACAGGAGAATTCTTTGACAGAAAGGTCACTGTAGGTTACATGTACATGCTGAAGCTTGCTCACCTTGTCGATGACAAAATTCATGCAAGGTCAACGGGGCCCTACTCTCTTGTTACTCAGCAGCCCCTTGGCGGAAAAGCTCAATTCGGCGGGCAGAGATTCGGAGAAATGGAAGTTTGGGCCCTTGAGGCTTATGGAGCAAGTTATACCTTGCAGGAACTTTTAACTGTAAAGTCCGATGATGTTATGGGACGTGTAAAGACCTATGAGGCTATTGTCAAGGGAGAAAACGTTCCTGAACCGGGAATACCTGAATCCTTTAAGGTTTTAATAAAAGAATTGCAGTCTCTATGCCTTGATGTAAAGATCCTTTCTGAAGACGAAAAAGAAATTGTTCTTAAAGATATAGATGAAGATGAAGGCGAAGAAGCCCTTGATATTAACATGGAAGGGCTGGAAGACCAAGGGAGTGCTGTCCTGCAGGAAGAACTTGTTGAAAACAGTTACGAGGAAGTAGAAGAGGAACCGGATGAAGAAGAACTTTTCGACGAATCTTTCATAGAAGAGCAGGATTTAGATTTTCCAGATGAAGGCTTCAATGAAGATTTTTACGACAAAGGGGAAGAGGATTTCTAATCCTCTCCCTATAACTTAACTAATTTAAGAAGGGAGAGAAACCCTTTGCTGGAGCTTAATTTTTTCGACAAGATTGAGATAAGTCTTGCTTCACCGGAAAAGATTAGGGAATGGTCAAAAGGCGAGGTCAAAAAACCCGAAACTATAAATTATAGGACTTTAAAACCTGAAAAAGGAGGACTTTTTTGCGAGAGAATTTTTGGACCGGTAAAGGATTGGGAATGCCACTGCGGAAAGTACAAGAGGGTTAGATACAAAGGAGTAGTTTGTGATAGGTGCGGTGTCGAAGTTACAAAATCCAAGGTGCGCAGGGAGAGAATGGGGCATATTGAACTTGCAGCACCCGTTTCCCACATATGGTTTTTGAAGGGAATCCCCAGCAGAATAGGGCTAATGCTCGATATGTCTCCGAGGGCTTTAGAAAAGGTTATATATTTTGCCTCGTATATAGTTATAGATCCCGGTAATACTCCTCTTACCAAAAAACAGCTTCTTACAGAAAAGGAGTACAGAGAGTACAGAGAAAAATACGGAAATGCCTTTAAAGCTGGGATGGGTGCAGAAGCGATAAAAGAGCTCCTCAAAGAAATCGATTTGGAGCAACTATCAAAAGAGCTCAGGGCGGAATTGAAAGAGGCAAACGGACAAAAGAAGGTAAGAATATTAAGGAGGCTTGAAGTAGTAGAAGCTTTTAGAAAATCGGGCAACAGGCCGGAATGGATGATCTTAGAAGTGATTCCGGTTATACCCCCTGACCTGCGCCCAATGGTACAGCTCGATGGCGGACGTTTTGCCACATCCGATTTAAACGACCTTTACAGGAGGGTTATAAACAGAAACAACAGGTTAAAGAGGCTATTGGATTTGGGCGCGCCCGATATTATAGTAAGAAACGAGAAAAGGATGCTTCAGGAAGCTGTTGATGCCCTAATAGACAACGGCAGGAGAGGTAAGCCGGTTACAGGGCCGGGCAACAGGCCTTTAAAATCTTTGAGCGATATGCTGAAAGGAAAACAGGGAAGGTTCAGGCAAAACCTTTTGGGTAAGCGCGTTGACTATTCTGGCCGTTCCGTTATCGTGGTTGGTCCGGAATTGAAATTGTACCAGTGCGGTCTTCCGAAGGAAATGGCGTTAGAGCTTTTTAAACCCTTTGTTATGAAAAAGCTTGTTGAAAAAAATTATGCTCACAACATTAAAAGCGCCAAGAGGATGGTTGAAAGGGTAAAACCCGAGGTTTGGGATGTTTTAGAAGAGGTTATAAAAGAACACCCTGTGCTTTTGAACAGGGCTCCAACGCTGCACAGGCTTGGTATTCAAGCTTTCGAGCCGGTGTTGGTTGAAGGAAGGGCAATTCAAATTCATCCATTGGTGTGTACCGCTTACAATGCAGACTTTGATGGAGACCAGATGGCTGTTCATGTTCCCCTTTCAGCAGAGGCTCAGGCTGAAGCAAGGCTTTTAATGCTTTCTACCAATAATATTTTAAAACCTGCAGACGGTAAACCTGTAGTTACACCTACTCAGGACATGGTACTCGGCTCTTACTATCTAACCATAGAAGTAAAAGGCGAAAAGGGAGAGGGCAGAATATTCTCTTCAGTGGAAGAAGCAATGCTTGCTTATGATGCGGGAGAAGTAGGGCTTCATGCACCCATAAAGGTTAGGATTACAAAAGAAATAGATGGCAAAAAGCGCTCGGATATAATTACTACAACTGTTGGCAGGATTATCTTTAACGAATGTATCCCCCAGGACTTGGGTTTTGTTGATAGGACAAAAGAAGAAAACCTTTTTGAGTTGGAATTGAACACGTTAGTGGACAAGAGCAAGTTAGGAGAAATCGTTGACCGCTGTTACAAAAAACACGGAACGACTTTGACGGCAGAAATGTTAGATAAAATAAAGGCTATTAGCTTCCATTACGCTACAAAAGCAGGTATAACCATTGGCATTACGGATATAGAAATACCGAAGGATAAATGGAAGATACTCGCAGAAGCCGATGAAAAGGTCGACCAGGTTGAATTGATGTATAGAAGGGGCTTAATATCTGAGGAGGAAAGGTATGAAAAAGTAATTGAGATATGGGAAAATGCTACTAACAAAGTAACCGAAAGCTTAATGAACAGCCTTGATAGATTAAATCCCATTTACATGATGGCCAATTCTGGTGCTCGAGGCAATAAACAGCAGATAAGGCAACTTGCAGGAATGAGGGGCCTTATGGCAGATACCGCAGGCCGAATCATAGACCTACCCATTAAGGCTAACTTCCGCGAAGGTCTAACGGTGCTGGAATACTTCATTTCGACCCACGGTGCTCGAAAAGGGCTTGCGGATACGGCTCTCAGGACTGCGGACTCTGGGTATCTTACAAGAAGGTTGGTCGATGTAAGTCAGGACGTTATAGTAAGGGAAGTTGACTGCGGCACAACCGAAGGAGTAACCGTTAGGGCAATAATGGACGGCAAGGATGTAATAGAATCTTTGAAAGAGAGAATCGAGGGAAGGTATGCAAGAGAGGATATCGTCGATCCTAAGACGGGAGAAATACTTGTCAGAGAAAATGAGATGATAACCGATGAAATCGCTGAAAAAATAATAAAAGCAGGTATCACCGAAGTTAAGATAAGGTCAGTGCTTACTTGCAGGACAAGACACGGTGTCTGCGCAAAATGCTATGGCAAGAACCTTGCAACAGGTAAACCGGTTGAAGTAGGAGAAGCAGTAGGGATAATAGCTGCTCAGTCCATCGGCGAACCTGGAACCCAGCTCACCATGAGAACATTTCACACCGGTGGCATTGCAGGGCACGATATCACCCAAGGTTTGCCGAGGGTTGAGGAATTGTTCGAAGCCAGGAGGCCCAAAGGCCAAGCGGTTATTACCGAAATCGGCGGGACGGTGCGCATAATAGAAAACAAAAAGAAGAGGGAAGTGGAAATCACCAGCGATACCGGAGAAACCAGGGTATACCAGATTCCTTACGGTGCAAGGCTTACTGTGGAAAACGGCAGCAGGGTTGAACCGGGCGATGAGCTTTGTGAAGGTCCTATAAACCCTCACGACATACTGAGGATAAAAGGTGTAAGAGGAGTTCAGGCCTATTTGCTCCAGGAAGTTTTGAAGGTATATAGAATGCAGGGTGTAGATATCAACGACAAGCATATTGAGATTATAATCAGGCAGATGCTTAGAAAGGTTAAAATAGAAGATCCGGGAGATACGGATCTATTACCAGGAGAACTCATTGACATTTTTGAACTGGAAGAAATCAACGAAAAGGCAAAGCAGGAAGGCAAGAAGCCGGCAGAAGCAAGAAGGGTGCTCCTTGGTATAACAAAAGCATCCCTTGCGACTGATTCCTTCCTATCAGCTGCATCCTTCCAAGAAACAACAAGGGTTCTTACAGAGGCATCTATAAAAGGGAAGGTAGATCCGCTGATTGGCCTTAAAGAAAATGTTATAATTGGCAAACTTATCCCAGCAGGAACTGGTATGAAGAGGTACAGAAACATAAAAATTATTTGTGAAGGCCAAGAAGAAAACGCTTCTACCACAGAGAATAATAAAGCTTGAGTCTGAGTAATTTGCGATGATCAGAAAAGCAGATGAAATAGCGATTTTAGGGCATTCAAAAAAACAATTTCTCCCATAAAAAAGCGGAAAATCGAGGTTTCCATAATAATAAATATATGAAATATCAAAA